>Ga0326726_10000220_pt1 | contig 54839 bp, 52 predicted proteins | sample MHFenrmetagenome_2_FD_207603 | JGI IMG/M metagenome (GOLD analysis project Ga0326726, IMG submission 207603) | Lab enriched peat soil microbial communities from Michigan Hollow, Ithaca, NY, United States - MHF15MN | ecosystem: Environmental > Terrestrial > Soil > Wetlands > Peat | place: USA... | reverse complement strand
GAAACCGCGGGTTTCATCAAAACGCTTTGCAGCCTTGATGAGACCGAGATTACCTTCATTGATCAGGTCACCAAGGGTAAGCCCCTGGTTCTGGTACTGCTTTGCCACCGACACCACAAACCGAAGGTTTCCCTTGATCAGTTTGTCGAGCGCCCTTTTTGCCCGTTTGTATTCCGTCGTATCTACCGGCATATCAAAGCCGTCTTTGATTGCCTTTGTCAGTTTGACTTCGTCTTCGGCTGTCAATAAGTCATATTTTCCTATCTCCTGCAGGTAACGGTCGAGAGAAAGGCTCTCCCGGTTGGTTATCTGTTTGCTTATTTTAAGCTGCCTCATGTATCTCGTCTCCTTGGGAACTTCAGCGATTAAAACCTGCTCAGCCGGTTTACACTGTAAACCGGCAAAGCCGTAAAATATCATTTACGGTGGATAATTCTAAAAAAACCATATTTTTCTTCACTCCACTTATCCTGTTTCTGCCCGGAACCGGCTGTTTGGAACCTCTGTTTATTGTTGTAAGTCCTGATACCACAGGGGGAAAAAACAAATAAAGACCCCATGTTATCAGTCACTGAGTACTTCAAGATTGCTCTTGAGTTTTTCAAGATTGTCTTCAGCATCCCTTAGCTTTTCACGTTCCTTATCTATGACCTCCCTGGGTGCATGGTCGGCAAAACCTGAATTTGACAGTTTCTTGCTGAGCGAAGCAACGTAAGATGAAACATTGCCTATTTCTTTCTGGAGTCGTGCACGCTCCTTGTCAAATGATATCAACCCTTCAAGCAGCACAAATAGTTCATTACCATCAACCACCGACCCTGCAGCATGCCGGGGACGCTCTGCATCATGAATGATCTCGGGCCTGCACTGCGCGAGTGATGCTATAAGCGCAATATCAGCTTCAAAAACAAGCCTGTCGGCTTCACTGCCCACTCTGATCTGCACTGCCGCCTCTACATTATGAGGTACGCCGAAGAGCGATCGCAGACTTCTGATTTCAGTGATCAGCTTCTGAATCAGGGAAAAACCACGGATGTCGATACCCGCGAGTACCGGATCGGAAACCGGCATGGAAGCAAGTGCAATGCTCTCTTCCGAAGTACGGGGAAGAACATGGTGCCATATTTCATCGGTAATGAACGGCATCACCGGATGAAGTGCCTTAAGCGTGCCCTCAAGCACATGAACCGCAAGGCATACAGCACGTCGGGCCTCTTCCTGTGTCGGGTTGCCTGAAAGTTTGACTTTGAGGGATTCCAGGTACCAGCCGCAATAATCTCCCCAGAAAAAGTCATAGACATTTCTGACAATATCATTGATCCTGAACTGCCCGAATGCTGTGTGATAGCGTTCAAGCATTGAGTGGTAGCTGGCAAGAAGCCACTGGCCTGCCAGGTCATCTTTGACGGAGTGCGCTTCGAACTGGCGGTAGACTGCAGCAAACTCTTCCAGATCCGTGAAATATTTCTCGCGCTGCATGAAGACAAGGCGAGTGGCATTCCATATTTTTGTAGCGAAATTGCGGCCCAGCTCACATTTCTCCTCGCCGAACAGCACATCCTGACCAAGCGGAGCAATATAAATGATGGTAAAGCGCAGCGCATCGGTACCGTATGTATCGATCACCTTGAGCGGATCGGGAGAATTGCCGAGCGACTTCGAGAGTTTTCGCCCTTTCATGTCGCGGATGATGCTCGTAAGGTAGACATCACGAAAAGGCACATCCCCTTTAAAATAGAGTCCGGCCATAATCATTCTGGCAACCCAGAAGAATATGATATCGGGACCGGTTACCAGCGTATCGGTCGGATAAAACGCCCTGAGATCGTCATTGTCGCTCTGCATATCGGTCCAGCCGAGCGTTGTAAGCGGCCAGAGCCATGAAGAGAACCAGGTATCGAGCACGTCATCGTCCTGGACAAGCTTGTCGGTGCCGGCAAGATGGCAGGCCTCCTCGTAGGAGGACGCAACCCATACCCTGCCTTCAGAGTCATACCAGGCAGGAATGCGGTGACCCCACCAGAGCTGACGGGAGATGCACCAGTCGCGGATGTTTTCCATCCAGTGACGGTAGGTGTTGATCCAGTGCGGCGGATGAAAGCGGATTTCACCGTCGTTGACAACTTGCAGAGCCTTCTCGGCAAGCGGAGCCATTTTGACAAACCACTGCTCGGACAGGTATGGCTCAACCACAACATCGGCCCGTTCGGAATAACCGACATTGTGCTCATACTCTTCTATGCGGACAAGGTTGCCGCTCTCTTCGAGATCTTTGAGAATTTTTTCGCGTGCGTCAAATCGGTCCATACCGCCGTAACCGAACTCGTCGGTCATTTTGCCGTCCTTGCCGACAACCGAGATAGCCACAAGATTATGACGCCGCGCCACCTCATAGTCATTGGCATCGTGTGCCGGCGTTATTTTCAGGGCACCGGTTCCAAACTCTATATCGACATAATCATCAGCGATAATAGGAATATGCCGTCCCGCCACAGGCACAACGGCGAGCTCACCGACCAGATCACTATACCTGGGATCCACCGGGTTGACGGCTATGGCGACGTCGGCCAGTATGGTCTCGGGCCGGACCGTAGCTATGGTGATGAATCGTCCCGGATGTTTGACAAGCGCATACTGCACATAGACCAGCTTGTCACGACGGGGTTTCATGATGACCTCTTCGTCGGAGAGCGCAGTCTGTGAGACGGGGCACCAGTTGATGATACGGGTACCGCGATAGATCAGGCCGTCGCGGTAGAGTGTAATAAAGGCATTTATGACGGCTTTCGAGGCGCTTGCATCCATGGTGAAAAGGTTGCGCCTCCAGTCACAGGAAATGCCAAGCCGACGAAGCTGTTTGAGAATCAGTCCGCCATACTCATCCCGCCACTGCCAGACATGGCCCAGAAACTCCTTGCGTCCGAGATCGTGGCGTGTTATGCCCTCTTTTTTAAGCTTTCTCTCCACCACCGTCTGCGTTGCAATACCTGCATGATCGGTACCGGGAAGCCAGAGCGCCTCTTTACCGGTCATACGGCTGTAGCGGATAAAGATATCCTGCAGCGTATGATTCAGTACATGGCCAAGCGTCAGACTTCCGGTAACATTCGGGGGCGGCATCAGAACGCTGTAGGGTGTTTTTCCCTCTTCCAGCACCCGTGAGCTTTCGGCATGGAAACTGCCGAGCGCTTCCCAGTGTGAACTTCTCCACCGTTCTTCTACATCGTGATGGTTATAGGTTTTTTCAAGATTAAAAGGAGAGGAGTGATCGCTCATGATTAAAAAAATCGGTTACAACTGATAGAGTAAAGGTATATCAAAAAATAATCGGGAACTTGGTGATGCCAATTAACCAAAGACCTCTATTTATGGCCCAGAAGTCCTGACACCGTCGGCAGAATAAATAGAGGCCGGTTATGCATTAATCCTTCTTTTCAGGAAGCGGCCGTCTCTCAAAAATGGAGTCGATAATACCATAATCAAGCGCCTCCTTTGCGTTCATCCAGCGATCCCTTTCGGAATCCTCCCTTACCTGCTGCACATCCTTACCGGTATGTCTGGCGAGCAATTCGTCAAGCAGAATGCGGATTTTTTCTATTTCCCTCGCCTGGATGATTATATCGGTTTCCTGCCCGTGTGCACCGCCTGAGGGCTGATGAATCATGATTCTGGAGTGAGGAAGCGAGGCTCTCTTGCCTTTGGTTCCACTGGCCAGAAGAAATGCACCCATGCTTGCCGCCATGCCGACACAGACGGTCGAAACATCAGGGCGGATATACTGCATGGTATCGTAAATGCCGAGACCGGCGGATACACTTCCGCCCGGAGAGTTGACATAGATGTAGATATCGCGCTCGGGATCCTCTGACTCAAGAAAAATAAGCTGGGCCATGATCAGCCCGGCAACATGTTCGTCAATGCCGCTGCCGAGAAAAATAATACGTTCACGAAGCAGTCTCGAAAAAATATCGAACGCCCGCTCTCCCCTGCCTGAAGTCTCTATAACCATTGGAACAAGAGTATTGGTGATCCCCTGTTCTATAGCCCCGGAATACATGGTTCTGGCATGATGCTCAAAACCGAAATTGATATTTGCCATAGCTTCCCTGACGTTTGAATTAGGTTAGTCTCTTATAAAAACGGGGAGAAATTAAACACTGCCAGCCCATCCCCTTTTTTCAAATCCTGATTACAAATATTCAAAATACATAGTGATAACAACAAATCAAGAATTCCGGTTCCAATTAGCAAAAAAGGATGCGTTTTCGCAAAAGGCTCCTGACTTCGCCACATTGCATCTAAATCGTACCCTCCAGAAAATAACTCTTTATTTATCAGAGGGTTAGCATTTTTCGGTTCATCAATATCCGCACTAATTGTATCTTTTCCCCATGCGTGGGGACTTGACAATCCGAAAGGTTAAAACCGCCTCTGGGGCAACCGCCGTTCAGGTTGTCCGCAATGAGGGAAAGAAGCGTGCCATCATCAAGCACATAGGCAGCGCTCACAGTGAACGTGAATGCGATCTCTTGATGGCTGAGGCTGAATCCTATGCCGAAGCGCATCGCAGACAACCGAGCATGTTTGCCGGGGTATTGGCGCCAGCCATACCCGCACCACAACTGGATCTATCCCACGCCAAGCTTGTCAGCGTAACGCACCAGTTTTCCCGAAACGTCTTGCTTGCCTGTGCCCGAAAATGCGGCCTTGGTGGCTTGCCGGAGCTGTATCTGGATCTGGCTCTCATGCGCATCATTGAACCGACTTCAAAGCTGCGCACCCTGGAGTTGCTGCTGCGGTACTTCAACGTCTCCTACATCGAACGAACTGCCTATCGCATGCTGTCGAGGCTTCTTGAGTATCAGGAGGAAATCGAAACGGCCGCCATCAAGACAGCCCGAAATGATCTGAAAGAGAACTTTTGTCTGGTGTTGTACGACGTCACCACGCTCTACTTCGAATCCTTCAAGGAATACGACTTTCAGAAACCAGGATTCTCCAAGGACAACAAACCCCAGCAGCCGCAAATCGTCATTGGCCTCATCACCACCCGTTCGGGCTTTCCGGTGATGCACGAGGTATTTGAAGGCAACACTTTCGAAGGCCATACGATGCTGGATGTTGTCCACCGCTTCCAGGAGCGGGTTGGAAAAACCAAGCCGGTCATTGTAGCCGATGCGGCGATGCTCTCGAAAGACAACATGCAGAAACTTGAAGAAGAAAAGTATAGCTACATCGTAGGTGCACGGTTGGCAAACACCTCGATTCGCTTCATTGAGCAGATCCACAAAGAACTGCCCCGCACTGACAAGGCATTACGGCGCTTCAGCTATGCCTATGATGAGAAGAAAGTCTCCGTCATCTGCGAATTCTCTGAAGCGCGCTACAAGAAGGACAAACGCGAGTTTGACAAGCAAGTGGAACGGGCGCTCAAGCTCCTTGAACGCAACGAATCTGGTCGGAGGGCCAAGTTCGTGAAAAAGTCCGAAGAGAAAGACAAGCCGTTCATCTTCGATACGGCCCTGCAGGCAAAAGCAGAGAAGCTGCTGGGGATCAAAGGCTATGTCACCAATATCACGGAAAAGGAGATGCCCGGTGCTAAAATCGTCGCTTACTATCGGGACCTCTGGCATGTAGAACAGTCGTTTCGGATGAGCAAGTCAGACCTGAAAGCCAGACCCATTTTCCATTTCACGCAGGAGGCTATCCGATCCCATATACTCGTCTGCTTTATGGCCTTGATGATGGGGAAGTATCTGGAGATCAAAACAGGGCGGTCATTACGACAAATCCGGGACGACCTGTGGCAGGTTCATGAGGCCAATATCCGTGATGAACTCACCGGGGAGGTGCACATCCTGCGCATGGATACTCACGAATTGGCCAACAGCGAACTCATCAATCTCTTGAATCCGGAGTTTCCGCACTAAATGGCGAAGTCAGGAAAGGATGCGTTTTCGCAAAAGGCTAGCACTTCCGTATATTCACGCTTGGCAAAACTTAACCCCTACTGCACATGCAGGTACGACTCATTTCAGTTACCGCTCCGCTTATCCAGGTTGATAACCAGCAGCTCACCCCTGAAGGATTGATCGCCTACTGCGCAAGAGTATCAAGCCCTCACCAGGAAACACCCGACTATCAGAAGCTGCTCACCTACTGTATCGCACACAAGCACTGGAGCGTCTTTGAGATGGTCGATATGACTGTGGAAATTGTGACATCGAGAGCCATCTCACCGCAGATACTCCGTCATAGAAGCTTTCAGTTTCAGGAATTTTCACAAAGATACGCCAGGGCCCAGGAGATCGAGCGTTACCAGCCGCGGCGTCAGGACAGCAAAAACCGTCAGAACTCTCTTGAAGATCTGGATGAGGAGACCGTTGCATGGTTTGATGAGGCGCAGGAGCGCGTGGCCAGCTTCACGCTTGAACAATACAACAGTGCTCTCGAAAAGGGTATTGCCAAGGAGTGCGCCAGAGTACTTCTTCCGATGGGAACTCAGACAAAGCTCTACATGAAAGGTTCGGCAAGAAGCTGGATTCACTATCTGGAAGTAAGAACCGACAGCAGCACTCAGAAGGAACACCGGGAAATAGCTACGGAAATCAAGAAAATTTTCATGACTCAGTTCCCTGTGACAGCAGCAGCGCTTGGCTGGGCCTAACGGACATACAGGAAATTTGTCGATAGTGGTTTGACAGCGAGGCGGACGGTATTCCGACATAAATAGGGATAAACTACATATCCGGCATGTCCCGACAAGTCGGGACATAACAAATTAAGAACGGTACGTTAAACCTTCAGCATATCGAACAGCTGAACGAGCTGGTTCTTCAGCTCCCTGCGATGCACGATCAAATCAACAAAACCGTGCTCAAGCAGAAATTCGGCACGCTGGAACCCTTCAGGCAGATCCCGTTTGATGGTGTCTCTGATCACACGGGGACCGGCAAACCCTATAAGAGCTTTCGGTTCGCTGATATTGATGTCACCGAGCATGGCAAAGGATGCACTGATGCCTCCCATGGTAGGATCGGTCATCAGGGAGATAAAGGGCAGTTTTCTTTCACTGAGTCGGGTAAGGCGAGCTGCGGTTTTGGCCATCTGCATGAGGCTGAAAGCGCCTTCCATCATCCTGGCGCCGCCTGACTGTGAAATGATCACAAGCGGAGCATCAAGCTCAAGTGACTTATCGACAGCACGGGCGATTTTTTCGCCGACAACTGAACCCATTGATCCGCCTATAAAACCGAAATCCATAGCAGAGATAACAAGAGGGTGTCCTCCGCTCACTCCGTGGGCATTACGGCAGGCCTCGGTTTTTCCGCTTTTCTCTATAGTGTCATGAACCCGGTCGGGATATTTTTTTGTATCAGTGAAACCGAGAGGATCGGCTGAACGCAGATTGTCGTCAAACTCAGCGTACTTTCCGCCGTCAAAAAGAATGGTAAAATACTTGTAAGGAGAGATTCTGAAATGATGACCGCATTCCGAACAGGTAAAAAAGTGATCTTCAAGCTGTTTTTTATGAAGCATCGCACCGCATTCATCGCATTTCCACCACAAACCTTCCGGCATATCACGCTTGTCGGTCGTACGTATCGAGGGTTTTACCCGTTGGAACCAAGCCATTTTCTGAATTTGGACTAAAGGTTATACATTAAAGCTCAAGATATAAAGTCCGCATGAGATCTCAAAGACAGCCTGAAAGAACCATCTTCACATACCCATGAACAGGGAGCACAACCATTGTTGAACGTCAGAAACCTACTCTCTTCAGTCGCACTCATTGCTGCTCTTCTGTGCGAAATGACCGTTTCAGTTGCAGTGGCAGCCTCACCGACAACTATTGTATACCCGGATACTCTGGCACTGCCATCGCATCGATACGCACTCTTCAAGTCAATGAGGCCGGCAAGAAAAACCGTCGGCCTTGCGCTTTCAGGCGGCGGAGCAAACGGACTTTCACAGATTGGTGTACTCAAGGCGTTTGAAGAGGAAGGGGTTCCGATCGATTACATAGCCGGAACAAGCATGGGGGCTATTATCGGCGGGCTCTACAGCTCCGGTTACAGTCCGGATGAACTGGAAAAGCTGGCTCATTCACTTCCCTGGCAATCCATTATTTCGATTAACAATACCTATGACCGCTCTAACATCTTCCTTGAACAGCAGCGAATCCGTGACCGTGCCAGCATAGCGATTCGTTTCGACAAGCTGAAACTTATCATCCCGAAATCGCTGAGTTCCGCTCAGGCGCTGACAGGAACTCTCGACTTGCTTGCATTGAACAGCATTTACAAGGCTGACGGCAATTTTTCAACTCTCCCGATCAACTACAGGGCCGTAGCGACTGACCTGGTTTCAGGAATGCGTATAACGCTTACCTCCGGCTCCCTGTCAGAGGCCATGCGGGCCAGCAGTACTGTTCCGATTCTTTTTGAACCAATCATGCGCGACGGCTATCAGCTGGTCGACGGCGGACTTGTTGCCAATCTTCCTGTCGATGAGCTCGATGCCGTCAACGCAGAGTATAAAATCGCGGTCGATACCCATGGCAGTATGTACTCCAGCAGCGGGGAACTCGATATGCCCTGGAAAGCCGCCGATCAGGCAATGAGCATCCTGACAAAACTTCAGTACCCGGCACAGTTTGAAAAAGCCGACATCATCATCACGCCGGACCTCAGCAATCACAAAGCAACTGATTTTTCTGATATCGATGAGCTTGTCAATGCCGGCTATACAAAAGGAAAAGTTCTTGCGGCCATCATCAAACGAGGCATAGAGGAGAAAAAAAACACCAGAGCCGGCTCCATAGCCGCCTACTCAAAAATCGTCCGGTTTCCTTCAGACAGTCCGCTATATCTGGAACATTATCAGATTGTTTCAGGCATCGTGCACAATGCAGCCGATCCGTTTCAAACCCTTCGGGAACTGCTGCAAACAGATCTTTTTACAGGAGTTTATGCTGAACTGGATCACACCCGCAAAAAAGCGGTGTTTCATCTTGAACCGCTTCCCCGCATAAAAAAAATCATGGTTACCGGAGGTCCGGCGTCAGCACTTACAACAGAGGAAATCAACACTTGTTTCAAGCAGGTAACAGAATCGCTCTATACAAACAAAGCGGGCTCCCGTGCACTTGAGTCACTGATAAAACAATACCGCAGCAAAGGATTCAGCCTTGTAACCATTGAAAAAATTTCGATTGACGCCAACGGCACGCTCACGGTAAAAGTTTCTTCCGGAAAAGCCGACAGCATTGAAATCCATCGAAACAGAAACAGCAGCGGCATTACCGCCATAACGAGGGAAATCAAAATCGATACCACGAAAGCTCTCCGCTATGACAAGGCTGTTGAATCCATCGATAACCTTTATGAAACAGGGTCATTCAACCGCGTATCGCTAACCGAGCAATCTTCAGTAACAGCCGAAAACGAAAAAAACACCCTGCTCCGGTTTTCTCTTGATGAAAAGCCCTCATCGGTGCTCCGGCTGGGTCTGCGCTATGATGCGGCCAACAACGCCCAGGTGCTTCTTGATGTCAGAAACGAAAATTTCGGCGGCACTACAAGCTCAATCGGCGGCTGGCTTAAGGCAGGAAGAAAAAACAGTCTGGTGAATCTGGAGTTCAATGTACCGCGGATTGGCCCGTCACACTTGACGATGGCCTCTCGTCTCTTTTATGACCAGCATCTTTTTGAGAACCGAAAAATTCTGTTTTCAAAAGAGTTTTTCGGCACTCATTCAAATGTTGTCAGAAACCACGGGATACAGAAATACGGCATAACATCCGCATTTGGAGCCAGAATAAGGAAAAACGGTCAGATCATGGCAGATCTTACCCTGCAGAACAGTCAATCCTACGCGGAACAGAAAGATGAGCTGTCGCTGAAAACAGCCAGTACCGATATGATCTCCATCGGGACACAGTTTATACTTGATTCGAGAAACACTACCATGTTTCCCTCATCGGGAAATTATACAAACCTCAGATATTCATTTACCCCGAAACTGCTTGACAATGAGGATATTACATGGCAGATTTCGGGCATCCACGAAGAAAACATCCCGCTCAGCAGCAAAACCACCCTGCAGCTTTCGGGAGCGCTCGGAATCAGCAGCAACGCCATTCCGCTGTCGGAGAAATTTTTCCTTGGAGGCCCCGGCACATCCTACAGCCGACGTTTCATAGGGCTGAAGGAGAATGATCTTATCGGCAACAACATGGCAACAGCAGGAATACATCTGCGCTATAAACCGTCGTTTGCCATTCTCTTTCCGACATCGTTCATTCTTCATTACAATGCCGGAAATGTCTGGGAAAACCGGGATGATATTTCTCTCGACAAATTGATTTACGGAGCAGGTACAAGCCTGGTATGGGAAACCCCAATCGGTCCGGCAAGGTTTACCGTATCAAAAGCTTTTGCATTTATCAAAACGGTGCCGGACAGCGGCCCTTCATCGCTAAGATTCTCCGATACCTTATTTTATTTCAGTCTCGGTCATGATTTTTGAGCCGAACTATTTTGTATTTTTACACGCCCTGAAAAACGGTAAGAGTTAACCATTTTCATTTCATGACACAGGAAGAGCACAACGAGGATAACCTGCAGAAACCACATATACTGGTCTGTAATGATGATGGCATTGAAGGCGAAGGTATACATGCACTGGCGGCGGCATTGAAAAAAATCGGCAGGGTTACCGTAGTTGCGCCGGCTGAACCACACAGCGGGATGAGTCATGCCATGACACTCGGCGTACCATTGAGAATCAGAAAGTATTTCAAAAACAGCCGATTTTTCGGTTATACCGTTTCCGGCACTCCGGTTGACTGCATCAAGGTTGCTCTCAGCCATATCCTGCCATCAAAACCCGACCTTATTGTATCCGGCATCAATTACGGCAGCAACACAGCAACCAACACACTCTATTCAGGTACCGTAGCGGCGGCTCTTGAGGGCGCAATTCAGGGAATCACCTCCCTGGCATTTTCACTGGCAACCTATGAAAATGCCGACTTCACCTATGCAGGAAAATTCGCACGCAAACTCGCAAAAAAAGTGCTGCAGGAAGGAATTCCGCCGGATACGGTTCTTTCCGTAAACATCCCGAATGTTCCGGAATCAGAGATTGCAGGAATCGTCATCACCGAACAGGGCCGGTCACGCTGGGAGGAAAACGCAATTGAACGAAATGATATGTACGGAAACCCCTACTACTGGCTGAACGGCACTCTGCTGCTGCTTGATGACAATATGCAAAAGGACGAATTTGCCGTACGGCGCAATTATGTCGCCATAACACCGATCTCCTGCGACATGACCAACCACGGATTTATCGGGACTCTTGAACAATGGAAGCTGAAAAAATAAACGAGTGAACACCTTTCTGCTTGATTACCGCCATATCCTGACGCCAAAAAAGGGATTTTCAAAACTGTTCCGTGACTACACTTCAGACGGGCCTGAACGTTCAGAACTCATATCGGAGTGTTTTCACCTTGACTACCAGAAAGAGGCTGATTACTACCGGCAACTGGGACTTCTCGGTTCCAGACGCTTTGACAGGGAGACCCTTGTCCGGCTGATTACGAAGCAGAATACCCGTTACGGCTGTAAAGAGCTGCACCTCCGTCAGATTGAAAAGCTCCGCTCCCCGCGCTGCATGGCCATTGTAACCGGTCAACAGCTCGGCCTTTTTACCGGTCCGCTCTATACCATCTATAAAGCACTGACCGCAATTGTTTTTGCTGAACGCCAGAAAGTTCTCTTTCCGGAATATGACTTTGTGCCGATCTTCTGGCTTGAGGGTGAAGATCATGACTTTGAAGAATCAGCCCATACCGCACTGTTCTCAGAAAACAAGGTCACGCACTTCCGGCAGGAACCCTACCGGCGAATGCCGGACCAGATGGTTGCCAACAGCTGCTTCGGCGAAGAGATAAACCGGACGGTCGAAGAGTTTCTTCGTCTTTTGCCGGACTCCTCTTACAAGGAAAACGTGTCAAAAATCATCACGGAGTGCTACTATCCGGGCAACACTTTTGAGATGAGCTTTGCGTCCGCCATGATGCAGCTCTTCAGCGAGCAGCCGCTTATAATGCTTTCCAGCCAGGATCCCGAGTTCAAGCAGCTATCGCGCGATATCTTTCTGAAGGAGCTGTCAACATCCCCGACATCATCCTATAATGTCGTGTCGCAAAGCTCGCGACTTGAAAACCTCGGATACACTGCCCAGACAAAACCGAGAAGCGTCAACCTCTATTTTGTCAACTCTCACGGTCAGCGTCAGAAAATAGAACACGGCCCGGATGACACATTTTCAATCGTTCACGACAAGCAGCGATACACCAAACACCAGATACTTGAACTGTGTGAGGATCATCCTGAACGGTTCAGCCCCAACGTTGTTCTCCGACCGATTGTTCAGGATTACGTGCTGCCGACCTTTGCAACGATTGCCGGTCCCGGAGAAATCAGCTACCTGGCCCAGTATCGGAAAAATTACGAACACTTCGGTATCAGCATGCCATTCGTTATTCCAAGAGGCAGCTTTACCTTGATTGAGCCGAAAATCAGCCGGATCATGGACAAGCTGCTTCAGGTAACCGGAAAACCCGGTTTTTCCAGAAAACAGATCTATCATGCGGTATTCAGCGACATGCCTCAACTGAAAAAAAATGCGGTAGGAATCGCTGAAAACCCTCAGCTTGATGCACTTTTTGAACAGACAAAAGAAGAGATTCGCAGGGCTTTTTCCGGCCTGGGACCCGCACTTGCCAAGATTGACCCGACTCTTGAACCGCTACTTGCGGCATCGACTGTTCAATCTGAAAAAATAGTTGAAGGTATTGAGCAAAAAACGTGGAAAGCAAGCAGGCGAAAACATGAAGAGCTTCTCGAGCAAATCCTTAAAGCCGAAACCTCACTGTTTCCGGAAGGAGTACCCCAGGAAAGACTTATCAATATTTTCTATTATCTCAACAAATACGGAATGGAACTGATTGATATTCTGAAAAATCTGCTCAGCGGGCACTCAACTGAGTCACATATCATTGTCGAGCTGTAGAAATTTACCGCCGTACCAGCTTATCCATCCTTCTGTTCTGCTTCCGCTTTCTGGAGCATATGACAGCAGTTACAAACAATGCCCTGAAGTTCGAGATTAGAGGCATCCTCGCAGATTTTGGACACAGCAGCCTTGATCTCCTGACGATAGAGCCGGCTTTTTTGTGATTGCTGCCCCCGTTTTTTATGAATATACTGCGACACGGCAGCTGGAGTGACTCCAAGTTTTTTTGCTGCCTGCGACTGGGTCATTCCGGTTTTCACAAGTTCAATGGCAAGATCAGCCCGAATTTGAGGAAGATGGTACCAGACGGCTTTTTCACAAGGAAATATCACAATCGGAAATCTAGAGAATTAAAAAATAACAACCACTTACGCTGCGGGTTTTCAGCCATGAACCAAACCTTAAAAACAATTGCGAGCTGGACGGTACTTCTGCTCATGCTGATACAATTCATCCCGCTGAAAAGAATCAATCCTCCGGCAACTTCAGATATACAGGCACCCAACACCGTAGAATACTCCCTGAGAAAGGCTTGTTATGACTGCCATTCCAATGAAACAGAGTGGCCGGCTATAGCCTATATTGCACCGGTATCCTGGCTGGTTTCGGCCAAGGTAGCTACAGGACGCAATGTTCTGAATTTTTCACTATGGAACAATAAAAATAATACGGAATCCATCCGGCAATTCAGAAAAATCAGCACGGCAGTATCGGAAGGCGAGAACCACCAGCGCATCTATTACACCCTGAAACCGAAAGCAAGGTTGACTGACGAGGAAATCCGGACACTCCTGAACTGGCTGGAACGCTCTTTGGAGGAACGATAGGCCCACATTAAAAATTCAGGGTGTAGCCGTCAGGATAAAAGCTTTTAATAATTGCTATCACCTCTTCGGGAGTATCTACGAGATAGATGAATTCAAGATCTTTGGCGCTGATAAAGTTCTTCTCATGCAGCATGGTATCCTGGATCCAGCGGTAAAACCCGGACCAGTAATTTTTACCCATCAATATGACCGGAAACCTCTCGCTTTTGCCTGTCTGTATCAGTGTAATGGCTTCCGATACTTCATCAAGCGTGCCAAAACCTCCCGGCAGAGCTATGAACGCCTGTGCGTATTTGATGAACATCACCTTCCGGACAAAAAAATACTGAAAACTCACCAGTTTATCCTGATCGATATACCGGTTGGGAGTCTGCTGGTTAGGCAGCTTTATATTGAATCCGATCGATGCTCCTCCGGCGCTTTGCGCGCCCTTGTTTGCCGCTTCCATAACACCCGGTCCGCCTCCGGTAATAACGGCAAACCCTTCAGCGGCAAGCAGACTGCCAAGTTTCTCTGCAAGTAGATATTCCGGACTTCCGGATAATACCCGAGTTGAACCGAAAACAGTAACGGCAGGACCTGCATCGGACATCGTTTCAAAACCGCTGACAAATTCCGCCATGATTTTGAAGACCCGCCATCCGTCAACCATGAAATCACTTTCACGATTAAATCCCGGGTGCTTTGAAATCGGAAGCCCTCCCTTCTTTTCATCTGCTTCCGAAGAACCTCGTGTAGTGTCCATAGCCATTTCCTTGTTTCAGCGGATGCTACAGTTCAAGAAAATTCCTGATGATTTTTTTCCCCTCAGCAGTCATGATTGATTCCGGATGAAACTGGAGACCGTAAAGAAGAAGCTGCTCCGAATCCATTCCCATAATGACACCGTCCTCGGTCCAGGCACGGATGGTAAGTGCTTCGGGAAGCGTTTGCCGCTCAACAATAAGCGAGTGGTACCTGGTGGCAACGAACGGATTGTCAACTCCGATAAAAATTCCCCGGTTATCATGATAGATCTCGGAGGTTTTACCATGCATTATACTGGCCGCCCGCACCACATTCCCTCCAAGTGCAGCACCGATCGACTGATGCCCGAGGCAAACCCCGAGCAGTGGAATTCTGCCTTTCACGGCATGAATCAAAGGTACCGATACGCCGGCATCATCAGGTGTACCCGGCCCCGGAGAAATAACAATCTTGCTTGGAGATCGAGCGATAATCTCCTCTACAGAGAGCTCATCGTTGCGATACACCTCAACCAGTTCACCGGATTCCCCTATATACTGTACCAGGTTATAGGTAAATGAATCATAGTTATCAACAACAAGAATCATGCATATCAATGCTTATACGTTATACAAATAGCTTCTGTGAACTTTCTGTTCCGGCAATAAACCGAAACATTGACTCATATGCGCTGCTCATCACAACCTGACGGCGCTCCATGACTTTTCTTGCCGTTTCAACCGCTTTTTCAATTTCATACGGTACCAGGCCGCCCCGTCCTCCCCAGGAAAATGAAGGTACCTCTTTCGGAGGAAACCCGCCGTCAAAGACATTGGCGCCGGTCCCCACAACGGTTCCGGTGTTGAACATGGAATTGATGGAACTTTTGCTGTGATCCCCCATCAGCAGTCCGAGAAACTGCAAACCGGTCATTTTTTCCCGACCATTAAGTAAAAGTGTTATGCGGCTGTAGTTGTTTTTAAGATCGCTCGTATTGGTGCCCGCACCAAGATTGCACCATGATGAGATATAGGAGTGACCGAGAAAACCATCGTGCTGTTTATTGGCGAACGGTTCAATAATAGAATCCTCAACCTCGCCGCCAATTCTCGACGCTGTGCCAATGGAAACATTGCTGTAGATTTTAGCTCCGATTTTAGCTCTCGACCAGGGCGCAAGAAAAACGTTCTGCATCAACACTGCCTGAGGATCTACCAGAGCGCCGGCACCAACGGCAACAAACCCCTCATCGGCATCAAGAACCGCACCGGCACGAACAACAGCACCTGGACCAACATAGATATTCGAACGGTTCACGATGGCAGCTGCAGGATGAACATCCCCTTCGATACGACCGAGTTCCAGAGTTTCGGCATCCCTCAGAATTTCATCGCCGTGAAAAGCGATAACATCCCAGATATTGCCGATAAGCCTGAATCCCGTTACCGCTTCCGTAACAACTTCACCGGCAAGCCGGCGGGTATCGATGAGATCCGGCATCAGACCGCATTCATCGGTAATGAGGCTCTTGTTTACCCTTGCAAACAGCAGATCAGTGCCCTGCATATAGGCTTTTCCGGGTTCAACTGCACCATCAATGACTATTCTTGCTGCCGTCTCCTCACAGACCAGACGACCGTTGACAAGCAGCAGATCATCCTCAAGAATTCTGTTGACCGTGCATTCGGGATGCTGTTCAGAGTAAAACGGAGCGAGATAGCGGCGCACATGATAAGTAAGCGTCACTTCTCCCTGCATGAAGTGCTCAAACTTTTCCTGGAGGGAACGAAAACCGGTATAGAGACCGTAAACCGGCTTAAGGTTGACAAGAGGCTTCAGCTCATGAGCCCTGGTGTCTTCAAAAACTATAACCTGCATAAAGTAAATACCCAATATTTTTGTAGGCCGTTTACGGCAATTCGGCTGCACATCCATCTTTCAACGGTAAAAAAACCGGTATCGGAGCGCGACAACCGAATATAAAAAATGCAAGTGAGGTTCACTGCATCGGCATACTTATCATTGCGGAATCATTTTCAATCTCCCGTTGAGCGGATTTCCCATGCATCAGCATGAGAAACCGGAACCACTAAAAACGTATTAATTCCATTGACTTCGCATTCGCCAATGGAATTAACACAAATACGCACTGAAGATGCGTTATGGCAGCCGGAAAACAGTTCCGGCTTTATCATTGAAATTCAGTGAGCTGCGTAAACAGTGATTTTAGTCTTCAGATTAGCTGGCGGATTATAGACTGATACAATAACATTCGGAGCAAAAACAGAGTACACTTTTGAAAAATTGACCCAGCCCTGTGCATTGAGTCGAACCGTTTCGCGAACTACCGAGTAGCTGTTGTTATAGATCTCAAAAGCAAACTCTTTGTTTGCGTTGGCTACGCCGCCATCAAACCTCGCCAGAAGAGCGAAATCCTTGTATCCTTGCAGGTTGAGAGCTTTTCCGCCCGTACTGGTCGAAATGGTTTTATCCAGTACCGTATCAAAAAAAAACTCACCAGCCATCGCCACTGAGCACATCATAACGGCTCCGAAAGTCAGCGTTATAATTTTAATGATGACTTTTCTCATTGACACTCCCCTTTTAATTGTAGTTGCTGAAATGTTGCGTATAAAAAGAACACGTGAAAGCCGAAACGATCGATACATCGGTTATCCGGAGCCGACTCCCGATCTTAATAAAGTATAGTTGAAACAATGATGAACAACGAGCAATCAGAGAAGGACATTGCGAGTTCAGCGTATTCGCAGTTGTAAGATACAGTAAATGGCATGAGCGTTACTCCACCAGCCAGAGCAAAACTATCGTTCAGCAGGAATTACTGTTCACACTCCCCTGCTCAAAAGATATGGATAAAAAACTCAAAAAATCACCTTTCACGAAGCATCAATAACCCATCGTATCCCGAAAATTCGGATTATTGATATTGTGGAGAGCCCTGCCCCATACCGGCAAGTCAGAAAATCGGAAACAGATGCGTTATCGTCCAGCATCCCCTGCAACATCGCAAAGCATACGTATTCCCTCCGGAACAACTGAAATGGCAATCCTGCCTCGAATGTCATCATAAACCTCTCCGTCCATATGCATGACATCGGGCTCTGTCAGAATAACCTCAACTGATTTAGCCTTGCAGTACAGGACTTTCGGATCGCTGATATGACTTCCCTTCAGGTACTTCAGTACATAACCGAAAAATTCATGTTTAGCCACCGTTTTCAGAATGCAGACGTCAAGCAAACCATCTGACAACTCGGCATGAGGCGCAATCCGGAACTTGCCCCCTTCAATTTTTCCATTTAAAACCGAAAAAGCAAAAACCGGCTCATCGAGCTCCACCACTGAGTTTTCTTGAGTGATTTTGATATGCATATTCAGGGGCGAATAACGAAAAAGCACGTTCAACAGTGCATAGATGTATGCAAACTCGCCTTTTAACCAGGGGGCAGCCTTAACGGTCTTTGCAACTCTTCCGGTAAAACCGATTCCCAGTGAGTTGATAAAATAACGGGAGCTGGAGTTTCCGAATAAAACAGTTCCGAGATCAACAGCTCTGCTCTCCGCATTAAAAAAATGTGAGATGCCGGCCCTTGGAAGCCTGAGCGGATTAAGCGTTTTTATAAAGTCATTTCCCGATCCAAACGGCAAAATCCCTACCGTGACATCTTCTCCGGCAACTGCATTGACTACTTCATGAAGCGTTCCGTCACCACCACATGAAATCAGGCAGGTGCTTTGCCGGATTGCCGTTCGGGCTATTTCCCCGGCATGTCCGGAATAGTCCGTGGTAACGAGCGCAGCATCTTTACTGCCGAATACAAGGGTTTTAAGCCACTGCGACTTTCGTGAAGCCCGGCCCTTGTCTGCTGCGGGATTGAAAATAAAAAGGTAACGGGAACGGTTCGTCATCCTGAGTAAATAAATAGGAATCGCCAGTGATTTAATATCGGTTTGATTGCCGAGCAAGATAAGGGTAATGCTCAAACATCCTGACAAGTATCTCTTCTGATGCCACAACAAGATCGCCTGCTACCCGATCAAAATCCCTCTGCGTTCCATAATAAGGGTCGGGAACCTCTTCACCGGAACGACCGTCAACAAACTCCATCACCCTGTGAATCATGTGCCTCTCGTTAGCGGCAAAATAACTGCAAATATCCTCATAATTTTCATGATCCATGACAAATATCCAGTCATAGAGATTCAGATCCAGTTCCACGATACTGTCGGCCCGCAGTGAAGATATATCAATACCAAGAGAGTGAAGTGCTGCTATTGCACGTTCATCAGGCGGCAAACCCTGCTGATAACTGACCGTTCCGGCGGAACTGACTGAAAAAAAGTGCTGAAGGTTATATCTGGCAAGCAGATCGCAAAAAATACCCTCAGCCATGGGAGAACGACAGATGTTTTCATAACAGATAAAAATAACCCTGACAAGCATTTGGGTACTTCATGTTTTGGATGGAAAAAACAGAACAGGGATAACTCTATTGAGCAGAACGACTCAAGACTGGAACCAGATGCAGCAGAAAAAGATAGCGATTTTTTGATAGAGAACGTTTCCGATGGAGCATATCTGAACGAATGACATCTTTACTCTTATACCGCTGTTAAAAAATCACCCGAAAAATTTTTAATTCAATCACTGCACTGCCGAAATTTATTTTCAGTATAATAAAAGTATAACAGCGTATCCGTACATGAGGACAACTGTCTTGATCACACTCACGCCAATACTGAAAAAAGTAACGAAAATGATAACGACCCGATAATTTAAGCGTAAAAAAATGTCATAAAATTTTCAGGCAGAATGATCATTCGTTGAAGGTCGAAACACGCCATCAAGAGAAATAACGCCATTACGCCACTGACGTATCGAATAAACAATAAAAAAGTATTTTTGCTTAAATACGCGAATTTCATTGAAATTTAAAGGATTATTATTAATTTTACTTCTAATAACACGTTTCGAGTAAAGTAATCGCAGTTCATTTCATCTTGGGTGCCGCAATCCCGGAGAGTCAGAAACTGGAAATATCAGGTAAAAGTCATAACAGAAAGTACTCTTACGGGGAATGGTAAGTGATTCCAGGTAAAACTTGTGAGTAGGGAGCTGACGTTATACGTATCGGGTTTTTTACTGGTAAGGAATTGAAAATACGGCTGCTGGCCGCAGTTTTCATCAGTATTCAAGGGCAGGTCTGCACCAAAGGAACAGTCCGGAAGCTGAGAAGTCGAAAGCAGAACTCAAACGCATGAAACAAAGAGTAAATCCACACAATTGAAACCTGACTTTGAAAACTGAATAAAAAAGAGATTTATAAAATGACTACCCAAGCAGAACTGAGCAAAAAGACCAGTCTCGAATTCGAAAAAGAGATCGCATCTCTTAAAACACGAATTGCGACACAGGATATGGAATTGACAAGAGTATCCACAGCAATAGCAGAAAAGACGACCGCTCTTCGGAATCTTCTTGATCAGATATATGCTCTTGAGATTGATACAAATGTCAAAAGAAGCATGACCGACTCATGCCTGAGTCTGATCGAGACCGAAACAATTGAAAAACGGCTGAACATAGAACTGACCGAATCCGATTCCGTTTTTCTGTCAAAGCTTCAGAAAAAACATCCCAACCTTAATCAGCGGGAACTGAGAATCAGCCTGCTTGTAAAGCTGAACTACGACACCAAGGAGATTGCACGCTCTGTAGGCATCACAACAAGAGGTATGGAAAGCATTCGCTACAGAATGCACAAAAAGCTTTCCCTCGGCAAACATCAATCTATAAAAACCTACCTCTCTGATCTCGCTGTCGCGTTTTAAGTGACGCCGTGACTGATCTTCTGAGCCTTTGATACAGCACAAAAGCCTCTGACTTAGGTTGAAGTCAGAGGCTTTTGTGCTGAGTGCGTATCATGAAAAACGCCCTCTTATCAGCCGCACACCGACTGACCGTCGATTCTTTCTTCTGCCTTCGATCATCATGGATTACCTGAATTCGAGACATGATCACGAAAGGATTTCCATCCAGCGAAAACATGTTCTCGATCCCACTGGCCATCATCCACCGAATGTCATCAGAAATTTCAAGGAAAGCTGCAGGCATAGAGTGTACTGAAGAGAGGAGTAATTCATTTTCCCGAAAAAAAGTGTTAACGTGTTATGGTAGATTACTCAATTGATGTGCTTTCTGACCACCTCACTTTTTGAAAGCGACAAGCCGTATCATTTGACAGACATTGCCCCCTGAACGACACAACATCTTTTACACAACTGCCCGGAAACAAAAGTGTCTGGCAAATCAAGACATCAAGTCTTAAACAGGTCTTCCTGCTCTAACTGATTTACTGCAGGCATTGAGAGCCGTACACTCAATTTTAATCATAGCACTGAAAGGTTGTACCCGATCTCAGGATTACACAGCATATCTAAAGCAGTTTGCGGTTCAGCAGGCTTAGTGCTGAAGCAGGAATGACAAAATCCAGGTTAATCACCAATTAATAATGATCATCAGGGAGAAAGGCCAATGTCAAACCAAATTGTAGGAGTTGGATTAAGCTCCCATACTGATTCATTTTCTGCGGGAAAAGAAGCCGCCCTTGGCGCTGTTGAAAATCTTCGGGGCACAGCCAAAGTTCTGATAGTTTTTGGTGCGATGCGCTTTGATCATCGTGACCTTCTTGCAGGAATATATTCGGTTACCGGTGAAATACCGATGATTGGCGGAACGACTGCCGGAGAAATATCATCAGCAGGTTTTTCTACAGGCTCAGTAGTTGTCATGGCGCTCAGTCATGAAGATATTGAGTTTGTGACAGGTATAGGCCATCACATGAGCAAAGATGAAACTGCCTGCGGTATAGCATTGGTGAACGACATTCTCAGCAAAGTTGCCTTCGATCCCGATGCATCCCTTCTTTTATTTCCTAATGGAATGGGGGGAGACGGGCTTAAGGTTCTCGAAGGCCTGCAGTCGGAATTAGGTAAGGATTTTGAGATTACCGGAGGCTGCCTTGGCGATGACGAGAGATTTGAAAGTACCTTCCAGTATTTTAACGGCATGGTATATAAAGATGCCATCGTCGGTCTGATGGTGATTAAAAAGAAGGGTTATAAAACGGGGATCGGTGTGCGGAGCGGCTTCACTTCGATAGGAAACAGTTTTGTATGTACTTCATCTGAAGGAAATGTCGTTAAAGAATTTGAGCACTCCAATGCGCTCGAACTGTATAAAAATTTCCTGGGTGAAGAACGCGCATCAAGGCTTCCTGGCGTTTGTCTTGAATATCCTTTTGGCATCATTGACAGTAATCCATCCGGCGGTTCTGATAGTCTGTTCCAACTGCGCTGCGGTTTATCGGTCGATCATGAGAAAGGCACAATTTCTCTTGCCGCATCTATCCCGGAAGGAAGCGAAGTGACCCTTACAACTGCGTCAAGAGGCGATATCATCAATGGTGCGAGAGAAGCTGCAGAACAGGCAAAAAATTCTCTTGGATGTGCAACCCCCCAGGCCGTGATCATGTTCAGTTGTGTAGGAAGAAAGCTTGTGCTCGGGCGTCGAATTCAGGAAGAGGTTGATGTTGTGCGCGAGTGCATCGGTCATGATGTACCGATTATAGGTTTTTATACCTATGGAGAAATCGGACCTGTTGATAAAACAAAAAAAGAACTTGCTTCAGTAAAATTTCATAATGAAACCGTTGTTCTCTGGCTCCTTGGAAAAGAATAGGAATCAATAAAGTCTGTAAATGCCATAACCATTTTCCCCGAAAATAGGTCATGATATCAACTGAGTACAATAATCTTCAGCAGCGTATCATTGAGCTTGAAACAGCTTCACTGCGAAGTAACCGTATAGAACAGGAACTTTTACAAAAACAGGCCGCACTCCTTGACCAGAATATCAAGCTGATCAGGAAATCAATCGAACTATCTGATATAAAGAGACAGCTCGAAGATAAAAATTACGAGCTGGAAATGTCTCAATCTCAACTTGAATCGGCATTAAAATCATTGCGTGAAAGCCAGAACACGCTGAATTCCGTTCTGTTGAACAGTCCTGATACCATTATTGCCGTAGATAGCGACCATCGGATAACCTATATCAACCGATCGCTGCCCGGTCACACAAATTTACTGCAGACCGGCGAGCATATCTGTGAACATATCATTGACCCGGATCATCATAACAACTATCATAAAACAATAGAGACCGTGTTCGCTACCGGCGAACAGGCCATGCTTGAATGTGAGCTCTCTCTTCCTCAAGGCTCTCCACTGGAAATCGAATCACGCTTTGGTCCATCAATGATCAACGGAATGGTAACATCTGTTATTATAATGCTTTCAGATATTACCGAGCGAAAAAGACTGGAAAAACAGCTTAAGAAAATGCTGAATGATCTTGAGCGTTTTAACCGAGTTATGATCGGCCGGGAGCTTCGCATCAAAGAACTGAAAGCAATCGTTGCCGAGCTGCGGCAGAACCTCGGGAAATATACCGGAATTATATACAACACTGACTCTCAGGAAAATGACGACCTCTTGCAGGGCTATATGATCGAGTATGAATATCTGCAGGGGAAAAATATAGTCGAGGCAACAGATCCTGATCAGGCTATTGACAGCTACAGCGACAACCAGCGAAACGTGCTTCTTAATCTCATTGAGGATGCAAACCTGGCAAGAAAGGAATTACAGGAGATCAACCACAAGCTTGAAGACAAGGTAAAGGAAGCAAGCGAAGCCAATGCCGCCAAAAGTCAGTTTCTGGCCAACATGAGCCATGAAATTCGCACACCGATGGGTGGCGTCATTGGCATGTCGGATCTTCTTTATGAAACACGGCTGGATTCTGAGCAGCGCAAGTATGTTGAGGCCATAATCACCAGCGGCAAGAATCTGATGGAAATCATTAACGATATTCTTGATTTTTCCAAGATTGAAGCCAATTGCCTTGAGCTCGATATCGTTGTTTTTGATCTGCTCGAACTGCTGGAAAATGTATGTGAAATGCTTTGCTTTGAAGCTCATACAAAAGGAATCGAGCTGACGATTGTAACCGGCAGAAATATGCCCTTTGTTCTGAAAGGCGATCCTGTAAGAATCCGGCAGGTTTTTGTTAATCTTATCGGTAATGCCATAAAGTTTACCCATCAGGGTGATATTGTCGTAAGCGTCAAGCTTGCTCATGAAACAGCATCGGATGTCCGGGTAAGCTGTACCGTCAGTGATACGGGGATCGGTATACAGCCCGAGTGTATCAGCTCCATATTTGAACCTTTTGTTCAGGCTGACGGCTCAACCGTAAGAAAATATGGAGGAACGGGTCTCGGTCTGTCGATCTCAAACTACCTGGTTAAAAAGATGGGCGGACGAATCATTGTTGAAAGTCAACCCGGTAAAGGATCTGTTTTCAGCTTTGACATCATGCTTGAAAAACAGAATAACTCATCAGCAATTGAACTGTTACCCGGCCGTCTGACTCCAGGGGCAAGAGTACTGATCGTCAACAGTAATACCATTGCGCGGGAAATGCTCCATGATCTTCTTGATTCCTGGAACTGCCATTGCGATGCGGCAATCAGTTTTGAAACTTATCTGGCACAATTCAATAACGAGCACGGCGCATCGGCGGCGGAACAAAACTGGGATGCCGTTATTCTTGATATAAATATCCAGCAAACTGCGTCAATTGACCTTGAACGCTTCATGAATACGGTATCAAGCGTGAAGCGTTGTCCGGTCATCATGCTTGTATCAACCGTGCATTATGGAGAAATAAGAGATCGTTTCGGCTCGAAGGTAGACAGATTACTCCAGAAACCTGTCAGGCGTGCGGAACTGTTCGGCGCTCTTGCCGATCTGCTGAATACTGATCATAATGTGATTGATAAACTGAACAATCAGACCTGCATAACGGAGCAGAAACCGATACCTGCAGCCAGAACGTACAATATCCTTCTCGTGGAAGACAGCCCGGTCAATCAGAAGGTTGCCGTATCGATGCTTCAGAAGCTGGGACAATTTCCTGATATGGCGGCCAGCGGCATAGAAGCCCTTGAAGCTATGCGCTGCAAAGTTTATGATCTCGTTCTGATGGATTGCCAGATGCCGGAAATGGACGGATATGAGGCTACAAGAATCATCAGAACGGACCCTGTGCTTTGCCCGACCCCCAATGTTCCGATTGTAGCAATGACCGCTCACGCAATGAAAGGCGACCGGGAAAAATGCATCATCGCCGGAATGGACGATTATATCGCCAAACCGATCCGTAAATCAGATCTTGAAGCTGTTCTTGCTAAATATCTGGGGAATATTCAAGGCTGATCACCTCTCTTATGCAATACTGAAACTTTTCACATTCACAAACTCACGTATCCCGTAAACGGAGAGTTCACGGCCGAATCCGGACTCTTTGACACCGCCGAAAGGCATTGCCGGATCGGATTTCACCATACTGTTAATAAAACAGTTCCCCGCTTCAAGCTGATCGGCAACAGCAAGCGCCCGTTCTGTATTGGCGGAAAAAACCGCCGAGCCCAAACCGTAAGGAGTGTCGTTGGCAATATGGATTGCTTCCGCATCATCACCGGCTTCGATAAGAGTCGCAACCGGCCCGAAAGTCTCCTCACTGTAAGTCGTCATTCCCTTGCGTATACCGGAGAGAAGTGTAGGTGGATAGAAAAAACCACGTCCTTCAGGAAGTTCTCCACCGCAAAGCAGCCGCGCACCCTGGGCAACTGTGCGTACAACCTGTTCATGAAGCTGCTCCCGGAGATCGCCGCGGGCCAGAGGGCCGACGGTAACAAGCGGATCGAACGGATCACCCATCACGGCTGACTGCATGCGCTGCAAGAGAAGTCGTTCGAACTCTCCGAATACTCCGGAGTGTACAATAAATCGTTTGGCGGCAATACAGCTCTGACCACTGTTCAGCAGGCGGGAAGCTGCACAGAGATCAACCGCCCGGCTGATATCAGCATCATCAAGCACGATGTAGGGGTCGCTGCCGCCAAGCTCAAGAACGCTTCTTTTCAGCGCTCTGCCTGCCTTTGCGGCCACAGCTCGGCCGGCAGCGGTACTTCCCGTCAGAGATACACCCTGTATGGACGAATGATCGATCATGAATCCGGTCAGACGATCAACATCCTCAAGTGCAACATGAACAGTCCGATAGAGATGCTCCGGAAATCCTGCATCGCGGAAAAGCTGTTCGATCGCAATGGCCGAACCGGTAACGTTGGGTGCATGTTTTACCATAACGCCGTTGCCTGCCATGAGCGCCGGAACGGCAAACCGGAAGACCTGCCAGAAGGGAAAATTCCAGGGCATAATACCGAGTACCAGGCCTATCGGCTCGAATTTAACTACTCCCCGTGCCCCTTCAAGATCACTTAATTCTGGTGTTAAAAATTTATCGGCATGCTCTGCATAGTAATCGCAGACCAAGGCTGACTTCACCACTTCAGCGACCGCCTGTGAAAGCGGTTTGCCCATTTCACGGCTGATGAGTGCTCCGTGCCGGTCTTTTTCGGCTCGAAGGAGTGAGGCAAGCCGCGTCATCAGCTCACTGCGCTTGTAAAGGGGATGTTTTTTCCATGAAAGATGGTCACTCTGCGTCAGGGCTATTGCTTCACCAATCTGGCCGGGTGTCATGACGGGATATTCGGCAATCGGTTCTTCTGTGGAGGGATTGACGGTTATGATCATTGGAACGTAACGGTTCGTGATGGGTAATACTGCTTCAATAAAAACGACCGATAAAGTCGGCGGAAATGCGGCTGAACCTGTCAGCGCTGTCACTCTATGCTGTAATAGATTGCAAGATAACTCTCATAACGTGCCGGATCAACAGTTCCGGACTCTACTGCCCGGCGAACTCCGCAATCAGGTTCCTCTGTATGCGAGCATGAAGAAAACGAACAATCAGGCATAAACGTAAGAAACTCCCTGAAATAAAACCGCAGATTTTCCCTTGTGATATCGGAAAGATTAAACTCCCGGATTCCCGGTGTATCAATAACATAGCCGCCATCGGACAGCGGAAGCATTACTGAATTGCTGGTGGTGTGAACCCCTTTACCTGTCTTCAAGTTGGTTCTGCGGGTTCTGAGCAGTTTGCGTCCGAACAGAAGATTGATCAGGGTTGACTTTCCGACTCCCGAGTGACCGCTGAAAGCGGAAAGTTTACCGGCAAAAGCCTCCCTGAGAGGCTCAAGACCGCTCCGGGTATGGGCACTGGTATAAAAAACGGCATACCCGAGTGCCGTGTATGGCTCCATCAATTCGGCAATCGGCAATGAAGCCGCAAGATCCATTTTGTTGACGACAATAAGCACATCAAGCTGCTCGGACTCCGCAAATACCAGATAGCGATCGATAAGCCGCGTGCTCAGGGGAGGATCAACGGCTGATACAACGACAACCAGCTGATCGATATTACCCGCAATGACCTGGATTTTCTCTTTGCTTCTGTTGCGGCGGATGTCCCGTTTTCTAGTCAGGGCACTGCGTCGAAGCTGAACCAGCGTAATGACCGCTTCAAACAGCTCGGTTCCTGTTTCAGTTACCTTCAGTTCAACCCTGTCACCTACGGCAACAAGCGAGGTCTCTTCGTTTTCCGTTTTCGTGCCCGGATAGGTACGGCATCTGAACTCTCTTCCGTCATCTGCAGCAACAATATATACCGCGCCCCTGGCTTCGGTAACGACACCGCAGCAGGATCCGTCATGCTCTTTGTTTTGATCTATCTTTATCTTCATTATGCAATATTGCCTGCATTCCTGTAAATATTCAGCCGATTTCAGCCAATGTGAACCGGTCATGGTAATGACGCAGATAGTATGCTCTGATCACGGCGTGCTCTGCCAGCCTCAGCTGGCCATCCTCTGCAACAACCCTGAATGCCGCAGACCGGGCCGACTGCATGATATCATAATCCTGGTTCAAGTCAGCAATCCGTAAGCCGCTCAATGTGCCGGACTGCTCTTTTCCGAGAATATTTCCGACTCCCCGGATTCTGGCATCAATTTCGGAGATGATGAAACCGTCAGTCGTCGAAACCATTGCTTCCAGACGCTCACGGGCTTCCGCCGTCGGTTTGCTGCAAAGCAGCAGGCAGGTGGAACGATGCTCCCCTCTTCCTACCCGGCCACGGAGCTGATGAAGCTGTGCAAGCCCAAACCGCTCCGCATGCTCGATGACCATAACCGTTGCATTCGAAACATCAACACCAACTTCGATAACCGTCGTACCGACCAGCAGGTCAAGCTCTCCCTGACGGAACTGCTCCATCACCATCTCCTTCATCTCAGGAGTCAATTGACCGTGAATCAATCCGAGACGGAGATCAGGAAAAACGGTATCCGACAGCTCCTGAAAACTCTCTACGGCAGCTTTCAGATCCATCTTTTCCGATTCCTCAACAAGAGGATACACAATATAACCCTGCCTTCCTTCAGCAACCTGGGAACGAAGAAAATCATAAACCTTCGCTCGCTCTTTTTCATTCCGTATAGAGGTTTCAACCGGCCGCCTGCCTGCGGGAATCTGGCGGATAACAGAGACATCCAGATCACCGAACACCCCCATACTGAGGGTTCGGGGAATCGGGGTGGCAGTCATCAAGAGCACATGGGGGTTGACGGCCTTCTCACGCAGAGCCTTGCGCTGCAATACTCCGAATCGATGCTGTTCGTCAATGATGACCAGACCGAGCCCCGCATAACTCACATCTCCCTCAATCAGGGCATGGGTTCCGAGAGCGATATCGAGATCTCCCGAGCCGAGAGCCGCAAGAACTTCCTGACGCTCTTTTTTTCGCTGCTTGCCGGTCAACAAGCCAACCCGCAGTCCAAGCGGCTGAAAAAAACGTTTCATCGAAAGATAATGCTGCACGGCAAGAATCTCGGTTGGAGCCATAAAAACCGACTGTAAACCGTTATCGGCAGCCAGAGCCATCGCGAACATGGCAACGATGGTTTTACCCGAACCGACATCACCCTGCAGCAGCCGGTTCATGGGGCTGCCGCTTCTCAGGTCACGATATATTTCGCGAACGGCATTTTTCTGGGCATCGGTCAACTCATAGGGAAGCGTTCGATAAAGCTGTTCGGTAACCATACCGGAATGGGTGAATATCACCGCAGCTCTGTTCCTCCTCATCTCACTGTGTCTGAGCGCAAACATAAGCTGGGCATAAAAGAGTTCTGTCCACTTCAACCGGTATCGGGCACGCTCAAGCGCTTCATGCGAAGAGGGGAAATGAATTTCACGATAAGCATCAGCAAGCGAGAGCAGATGATAATCCGAAATAATGGAGGGCGGCAGATTCTCATCATTCCGGGAAACACACTCATCAAAGGCTCTGCCAACCAGTGTGCGTAACTGCTTCGAGGTCAGACCGGCCTGTTTCATTGCCTCGCTTGTCGGATAGATCGGAATTATCCTGCCGGTATGGAAAAGATCAAAATCACTTGACTCCCCCTCACCTGCCTCATGAGGAGAAGGAGTGAGGCGGTCAAAATCCGGATGCTGCATCTGGGCCTGACGGCCGAAATAATTCACCTTGCCGTAAACCGCAAGCGCGTCACCCGTAACGATGCTCCGGGAGAAAAAACGCACACCCCTGAACCAGGTCAGTTCGAGCACACCCGTGGCATCACCGAGCCACACCTTGAAGCGTGCACTGCCGGGATGATTGCCGTCAACCTGCGTTTTCACCACCTTGCCGACAACCGTTACCGTCTCTCCATCGGCGAGGTTACCAATGTTTTTCATGGCACTCCGGTCGAGATAACGGCGGGGAAAATAGTCGAGCAGATCGTCAATCGTCCTGATTCCAACCTCCTGAAGAATTGAAGCCTTTTTAGAGCCTACACCTTTCAGATAGGTTATTGAGCTAACACCGGTCATATTAATGGTTGTATCTGGACAGGAATTCTTGTATATTTGCACCTTTACAATTTTATTGCCGGTCATTTCATTTATTGTACGATAAAGTCAACGAAAGTCATGAAACAAGATATTCATCCAAAGTATACAAGCGTTATTGTCAACTGCGCAAACTGCGGCAATACCTTCGAAACCCGTTCCACCCGGTCGAGCATCAAGGTTGACATCTGCAACAACTGCCATCCGTTCTATACCGGAAAGCAGACCCTTGTCGATACCGCCGGACGCGTCGAGCGCTTCAACAAACGCTTTGCGAAATCCACAGCAGCACAGGCCAGCGCAAAATAAAGGGACGCGCACTTTTCGGTAAACCAGCACTAACCCATCGGAACAGCTATGAGTGTCAGGGAGGTTTCTCAGAAAACTGAGCAAAGAATGAAAAAAACCCTTGAAGCGTTTCAGCATGAGATCGCTTCGATAAGAACGGGCAAGGCAACGACGGCTTTGCTTGACCGGGTCAAGGTAGAAGCCTACGGTCAGCAGATGCCGCTCAAACAGGTAGGCAACGTCGGGGTTCTGGATGTACATACCCTGATGGTGCAGGTCTGGGATAAATCGATGGTTTCAGCCACCGAAAAAGCCATCCGTGACGCTAACCTCGGACTCAATCCTGCCGCAGACGGTCAGAACATAAGGGTAAGTATCCCGCCTCTGACTGAAGAGCGCCGGAAAGAGTTTGTCAAACTCACCAAGAAATTCGGTGAGGACTCAAAAGTGTCGCTGCGCAATCTCCGCCGTGACATGATTCATGAGATTGAGAAACTCGAAAAAGATAAAGCCATCAGCGAAGACGATAAAAATCGCGGCAAAAAGGATGCAGACGATCTGCTGCACAAATTTGAAAAACAGCTTACCGAAGTGATCACGGCCAAAGAGAAAGAGATCATGGAAGTTTAGTCTGCATAAAACTGAGCCATTCAATAAAAAGCCGGGAACATCCCGGCTTTTTTATTGAAAATAATACTCTCTCTCTCTCAGCCCTCGAAATACTCCTTCATCTTTCGGAACACCTCTTTTTTCCCCAGGAGTCCGCTGATCATGCCGAGTACAGTAGCCGCGCCAGCCGCAAAAAAGAGAGGACGTGCGGAAATGTTGTTCGTGTAATAGATTGCCGGGATCCCCCTTTCTTTGGCAAAGCTGTCGAGCGAAGTGGTGCCGATCACAAGATCAGGGTTGTAGTCGAGTACCGCCTGCATATCCTCTTCAAGATATTTCCGGTAACGGATCTCGGTGCCGAGCATTGAGAGCACCTTGTGGTCTTCCTCCCCAAGCGACATCCTCGCAATGGAGGTGGAAGCATATGGCACGTCAAGACCTGCTTCAAGCAGAAGGCGGACAACCGGAAGCTCATTGCCTTCATAACCGGCAACAATCACCCGGCCCTTCAGATTTTTGAACTGAGCCAGCACATCACGGGCTTTCCCGCTCTCCTCGTCGGCAACAGCCTGGACGGTTGCTGAGTCAAGGCCAAGTGCCTCACCAATGCGGCGTATCCATTGCGAGGTGCCGTTTGCTCCGATCGGGTTCCCCTTGACAATTTTCACGCCATTCTCTTCAAGAAGTGAAACAGTTCTTTCATAAAACGGGTGAAGCACCGCACAGGCTTCTGCCTGCCCGGCCTCGATATAATCCTCAAGAGAAGTTCCCGGAAGAACAATGACCGACTCGACACCGATTTTCTGAAGAACAGCTCCGATGGTCATGGCATCAACAGGAAATATCTCTCCCAGCACCACCAGTGATCTCGGCTTTTTCGGCCCGTCAAACCCTCCGAAACGCTTCAACAGGGTTGCGACGGCAACATCTTTTGCCTCAGGATGCGTCCTGATCTGAAACGCGGGTAACCGGACAAGAAGCACCTCTGCATTTCCGGCCTTTCTGGGAAGAAGTTCTTCGGCTATCCCTGCCGTTTCAGCAACGCAGGTGCTTACAACCGGAATGAACCGAACTGCCGGGTCCCTGGCAATCTCTTCGATGGTACGACGAAGATCATCAATCATGGTCCCGCCGGAAATCTGCACATTCATCAGCTCCGGAGAGATGATGGATTTGCGTGCAGCATAAAAATGCGATACAAAAGTCAGGCCGTAAAGGCAGCCCTGATCGGCAGCCAGACAGACCTGAACGCCGTCGATTCTTGTCAATACCCTCAACCCGCCGAATGCCGGGCACATAGACTGGGGGTGCAGCGTGCTACAACTCTTTTTCTCCATGAAGAACTACCCTCTTTATGACATGTTGGATATATGCGCTTCCTGCTTTTTTTGCAGCCATCCCCTTGAGATGCGCTGAAGCTTTTTCCCTGTTTGAAAACCGACCGGTCATGAGCCTGAAGTATTTGGTTCCATCAAGAAATGCCGGCCAGACAAACGAAATGATTCCCTCTGAACGCAATGAGACACGTTCTTTAAGAGCACTCTTTTCCGAACGGAAGGTTGCCAGCACAATGGTATAATCATCTTTTTCCAGTACGACCGAGTCCGGAACGCCAGGCTGAACAGCCGCAGCAATATGAGGCTCCTTGTTATCAGCCTTGAGTTCGGGTACAGTCGCCAGCTGTGAATGCTCTGCAATCTTTACGGAGGAAGGGAAAACAAGCTCCGCCATTTGCCTGCCGTAGAAAGCCGCAAGCAGCAGCCCGGCAAGCACAAGCGCCATGATCGGCAGTTCAAAAGGAGGAGCTCTTCTTTCACTCGCCGGCAGAACCCGATCCTGTTGCGATACAACGACCTCATCCAGATCCTGATACTCCCTGTTCAGCAGCTCTTCGAGAGCGCGTTCGGGAACAAAGCGGTAGCGGCCCTCTTCAAAAGAGAACCGGCCAAACCCGTTGAGCAGGATCTCACGCTGCTGCTGAAAAGCTCCGCCGAGAACGGCAGTAAGGCTCCGAGCGAACCGGGCAGCTTCATCAGGGCTCATTGCGATTCTCGAAACGGCTATACGCACAGTGTCATCAATACCGGACAACCGGCTGTCGAACATAAGTCTGTTGCAGGGCGGCATATAAACAATGCCTGAATCTGTACTTTTTTTTGCCGGGGAAACATGCGTAACGGTAAACGTACCGAGACCCCTGACCACCAGTTTTTTATGTGCAAGAAGCTCGGCAACCATAGCGCCCGAAAAACTTTTCAAAAGTCGGTGGGCCTCAGGAATTGCAACATCAAAGAGACTTGCCAGCTCCTCAATACAATCATGGTTTGTCATAACATCACCATTAAAAAGTGAGCGGCTAACACCTTGCGATAAATAAAAAACGAATATAACACTTCCCCCAGTAAAAGCGTGATTCGCCACCGTTTCATCCAGCATACCCTCTTGCCGAAAGAGAACCCATTTTTTTACCAGCCACAGCCGGAGATTTCTCACCCGAGGGCCTCGGGATTCGAAATGACACGGCGGCAACTCTCCGCCGTCATACAGAGCACAGAGCAAAGAATCAGCGGGGAATTGCCTATGTTTTGTTTTATTGAATTTATTGAAATGACGCAGGTTTACGGCCACCTATTTTTTTTACCCTGGAATGAGCACAGAGATTCTTACGGTCAGCGAGCTGACCCAGCAGATCAAAACAAAGCTTGAAACCTCTTTCCCCCTGGTAAAGATCAAGGGTGAAATATCGAACTACAAACGGCACAGTTCAGGTCACATCTATCTGACCCTTAAGGACGAAGGCGCCCAGATCCCTGCCGTTATCTGGAAAAACACCGGCAGCCGGCTCGGCGTTGAACTCAGGGACGGCATCGATGTTGTAGCCGAAGGACGACTTGAAGTCTATCCACCGTCAGGACGATACCAGCTCATCTGTACCGCTGTCACTGCAGCCGGAGAGGGTGCACTTCAGCAGGCGTTTGCACTGCTGCTTCAGAAACTGGCTAAAGCCGGTTATTTCGCGGCAGAGCGAAAAAAACCGATTCCGGCCATACCTGAAACCATAGGACTTATAACATCTTCCACCGGAGCGGTAATCGAGGATATGAGCAAGGTGCTCGAACGAAGATTCCCTGCAGCAAGAGTTCTCCTCTATCCTGTCAAGGTTCAGGGAGCAAATGCCGCTGAGTCGGTTGCCGCCGGTATCGCTTATTACAACAATACGAAAAAGCTTTCACACCGGCCGGATGTCATCATCATCGCCCGGGGCGGCGGTTCGCTCGAAGACCTGCAGGCCTTCAATGAAGAGATTGTTGCCGATGCCCTTTACCGCTCCGCCATTCCGGTAATCAGTGCAATCGGACACGAAACCGATCTGACCATTGCCGATATGGCGGCTGATCTCAGAGCGGGAACCCCATCGATCGCCGCAGAACTTGCAGTACCCGACACTGACGAACTGCTCCGCCAGCTCGATACGCTGCAATCGAAACAGGAGCGTGTGCTGCAGGCAAAAGTCGAGGGGGCTGAACGCCAGATCTATTCAATCTGCAGCAGTTATGCCTTCAACAGGCCCCCGCTTCAGATGCAGCAGTTTGAAGAGCGGATTGATGCTCTTCTTGAACGGATGGCAAAAACCATTCGGAGCACTTATAATGAAAGGCTTGAGCGCTACGCATCTATCCGTCAGCAGCTGACGCTGCTTGATTACAGAAAAACGCTTGAGCGGGGATATGTGCTTGTCAGAAAAGAGGGGAAATTCATGACCGGCGTTACAGAACTGCACCCCGCCGACAGGATTGATCTTCTGTTTCATGATGGAACTGCGCCTGCCGTTATCAGCTCTGCCGGCCCTTCCTGAGTATGGCGCGCACCAGCTCAAGATCCTCAAATGTGTTGACCCCCGGATTATCGATGCCGGTTCTGATGCACTGTATACGAAACCCGTTCTCCAGAAGCCGGAGCTGCTCAAGCGACTCCTCCTCTTCAAGCATCGAGGGCGGAAGAGCGGCAAAGGTCTCCAGAACAGCGGCACTGAAGGCGTAGAGACCGATATGACGATAGAAGGTAGTGGCGGCCATGTTTGTGCGGCTGTACGGTATTGGGCAGCGCGAAAAATAAAGCGCAAACCCTTTCAGGTCCATAACAACCTTCACCACATGAGGATCCTCGATCTGCAGGCGGTCATCGGGCGACATCGGGTAGACAAGGGTTGAGCAGTCCGGAGGATGAGCGGAAAAGAATGGCTGGAGTGCCAGATCGATATTTTCGGGACTGATAAGCGGTTCATCACCCTGCAGATTGAGAAATACATCGCCTCCGATTTTTCTTGCCGCTTCAGCTATCCGTTCGGTACCGCAACGCGCCTCAGGCGAGGTCATGACAACTTCCGCCCCCCGCGCTTCAAGAACGGAGGCAATATCCAGGCTGTCGGTTGCAACAACGACCCTTCCGGCAAGGCGGGATTTCAATGCCTGACGCCAGGTACGAACGATAAGCGGCTCTCCATCAAGATCAGCCAGCATTTTTTTTTCAAGACGGCTTGATTCCAGCCTTGCCGGAATAAGGATAACAGCGTTCATGGGGATATAGGAGTATCGAGAATCAAGGTTACCGGCCCGTCATTAACAAGAGCGACTTTCATGTCAGCTCCGTACCATCCGGTCATAACCGGTTTTTCTGTCTGCTGAGCTATCTTTCCGACAAAACTCTCATAGACAGGACGAGCATCTTCAAAAGGTGCCGAGCCGGAAAAACCGGGCCGGTTGCCACGACTTGTATCGGCATAGAGGGTAAACTGGGAGACAACCAGTACCTCGCCGCCACACTCTTTGAGCGAGAGGTTCATTTTGCCTTCACTGTCATTGAAAATCCTCAGGCCTGCAAGCTTGCGGCTCATCCAGTCGATCTGTACCGCCCCGTCACCCGGCGCTATGCCAAGCAGAACCATCAGGCCGGGGCCAATTTCCACAAATCGGCCCTCATCAGCCGAAACACTTGCAGAAAGAACCCTTTGAACCACAGCTCTCATTTCGTTTACAGTTTCAACTGTTCACTCATACGGCTCGAGAATTTTAGCCGCAGCTTCCGCAGTGATCCCTTCCAGCATTACGGACTTTGTCCGCGAACTGCTTCCCGCAATAATATGGACCCGCGAAGGGGGAATGTGGAAAACTTTGGAAAAGAGTTCACAGCACTCCCGGTTGGCGGCATCATCAACTGGTGCTGCTTTGAGGTTCACTTTCAAACCTCCGTTGTAGATGCCGCAAATCCTGCTTTTTGATGACCGAGGCTGCGCTTTGACAGCAAAAACCGCACAACCGTTTTTTTCGCGAAGTTCGATCATCGTCAGACTACCCGATCACTTTGGGCACTTTAAAAAAGCGATCCTGCCTGTCAGGGGCATTCTTCAGAACTGCCTCAGTGGAGAGCGGCGGAAGCTCAACATCATCACGAAGCACATTAATCTGATCATGAATGCTGCTGAGCGGCTCAACGCCTTCGGTATCAACTTCGTTGAGCTTCTCGATATAGTGAAGAATATTGTTGAGCTCGCTGGTCATGACGAGCGTCTCCTCTTCATTGAACCTGAGCCTTGCCAGATCTGCGATATAGGCAACATCTTTGGAAGTAACCGGCATAATAAACTGAACGGTATAATGGATAAAAGTATAAAAATAAAAACCATGCAATTACTGCATGAGCAAGTCTGCTTCAGAGCATGCAGATCCCTGCCTTCTGTTCATCAAGCCTGTTTTTCGGACGCTTGTCTATCGGGACAAAATCCCTTTGCTCCTCTCCGAGGTAGATCTGCCGAGGTCTGGCGATTTTCTGCTCAGAGTCCTTGACATGCTCGATCCACTGCGAAAGCCACCCGGGAATCCTTCCAATCGCGAACAGTACCGGAAACATATCCAATGGAAATCCCATAGCCTGGTATATCAAACCGGAATAAAAATCCACATTCGGATAGAGCTTCCTGTTGATAAAATATTCGTCTTCAAGTGCAATTCTCTCAAGTTCAAGCGCAATATCGAGCAGCGGGCTCCGACCGGTCTCTTCAAAAACCTGGAAGGCAATATCCTTGATGATTTTTGCCCGAGGATCATAATTCTTGTATACCCTGTGCCCGAAGCCCATGAGTCGACCCTCTCCGCTCTTGACCGATTTAATAAACTCCGGGACCTTGTCAACCGAACCGATTTTCAGCAGCATGTGAATAACCGCCTCATTGGCACCTCCGTGCAGCGGTCCATAAAGCGCAGCACAGCCGGCAGCAAGTGCCGTATAGGGATCAACACCGGAACTGCCTACAGCGCGGACAGCATTGGTTGAACAGTTCTGTTCATGATCGGCATGCAGAATAAACAGAACATCAAGAGCACGCTCAAGCACCGGATTAGGCTGATAGTGAATCTCGGTCATTTTAAACATCATGGAAAGAAAATTTCCGGTATAGCTCAATTCATTGTCAGGCAGAACATAGGGGAATCCAAGGCTGTGACGGAAACTCATTGCTGCAAGCGTAGGTATTTTACCGATAAGACGGCGTACCTGAAGTTTGCGGGACTCTTCATTATTGATCTCCTTGGCGTCCCGGTAAAAGGTCGAAAGAGCTCCTACCGTACCAACCAGAATTCCCATCGGATGAGCGTCATAACGAAACCCGTCCATGAATTTGACAATATTGGCATGGGTCATGGTATGATGACGGATATTATAGGTCCATACCGCCAACCGCTCCTTATCGGGCAATTCCCCTTTGATAAGCAGGTATGAGGTTTCCAGAAAATTGCTTTGCTCTGCAAGCTGTTCGATAGGATAGCCCCGATAACGAAGAATCCCTTTGTCTCCGTCAATATAGGTGATGCGGCTTTTGCATGAAGCCGTATTTAAAAAACCGGGGTCATAACCCAAGAGCCCGAAATCTTCATCAGAAACCTTTATCTGACGAAGATCCATGGTATTGATGGTGCCGTTTTCAATTGGAACATCATAGCTCTTGCCTGTCCGGTTATCAGTAACGGTCAGAGAATTTCTGGAGTCTGTAACGGCCATAGTGGTAACTGTCTTGATTTTGTTTAATACCTTTGATGTCGTTAAACGGCATCCTGCTGTAAAAACTTATGCATCTGTTCACCCTCTGAATTTATGAAATAATCCAGCCGTATCAGGAGCATTTCAATGGTGTTTTTTTTCCATTTCTGCGCCCCGCAATCCGCCCGAAAGCGTTTCGAGATGAAACTCAATCCAAAAGCGGATAAAAGCATAAATCACAAAATGAATTTTCTCACTGAAAGCATTGAAAAACAATAGAATGATGAACTGTTACCGATTTTTCAGTAGTGAATATAAACAGAAAAAAAAGGAAAAATATTTTTTGGATATTAGGCACAGGCTCTATACATTTACAACTCTTTAATGGAGCTGTAGCTCAGTTTGGTTAGAGCGCCTGCCTGTCACGCAGGAGGTCGCGGGTTCGAGCCCCGTCAGCTCCGCAGATATAAAAAAAGCCCCGCAATTCGGGGCTTTTTTTATTAGATCAAACGGAAAATGTTCATTTTCAGTTATCCTTTTTTGCGTTTATCACGCACATATATAGCTTTGGACTGCCCTTCACCGATAATCCTCTCATCAAAATCGAACAGCTTCGTTGCTGCCAGCAACTCTCCAAGCCGGATATAACCGTAGTTACGGGGATCAAACTCCGGGGACTGTTTTGCAATGTTACTGCCGGTCGTGGCAAGATGCGCCCATCCGCTTTCATCAGAAGAGGCTTCAACGGCATTTCTCAATAATCGGACCAGTCTGGTATCCTGCTTGAGCTCCGCCATCGATTTTTTGGCGATCGATTCGTTTTCATTGATTTTTGCCCGAAGCACTTCGGTGTAGATGAACTTGTCACATGCGGAAACAAACGGAGCAGGGGTTTTTTTCTCACCAAACCCGTAAACAATCAGACCTGATTCCCTTATGCGAGATGCAAGCTTCGTAAAATCGCTGTCGCTTGATACAATGCAGAAACCGTGAAACTTCCCTGTGTATAAGAGGTCCATGGCATCGATAATCATCGCGCTGTCGGTAGCGTTTTTTCCTTTTGTGTAGCCGAACTGCTGGATGGGCTGGATGGAAAATTCCAGCAGCACCTCCTTCCACCCTCTGAGTGCCGTCGTAGTCCAATCGCCGTATATCCTTTTAACATTGGACGTTCCATACTTTGCGACCTCAGCAAGGAGGCCTTCTATAATAGCTGGCTGCGTATTATCGGCATCAATAAGCACAGCAAGCCGTTCTGTTTTTTCCACTGCCATTATCTGTTCCTTTCGTTGTTTCCCATAGCTGCATAACATCAGGGCACCATCAATCAGTTTTCGACTTTGAATCCTTCAGCCTCTATTGTCTCAGTAATGGCGGCAATGGTTACTTTTGCCGGGTCAAAGTCAACCGCAACAACGCCTGTGAGATGAGAAGCTTCGGCTGCGGACACACCATCAAGCTCTTCAAGCGCTTCTTTAACCAGCATTTCACAACCGCCGCAGTTCATTCCGCTTACATGCAATTCACTTTTCATGGTTGGTACATTAAAAATCTTTGGAAGCAGGTTCAAAGTGGCATACGCACTCTTTTCAAAAATATCGAGGCTTGTCAAGTTACGGACACTCCCTGCAATTTGGAAATGTTTGCGCCAAATCAGCTCAGCATCTCAAACCGGGACTCAATAAATCGTCACACAAGCCGAATCATCGAAAAAAGGAAAACGGACAAACTACCCTGCAGGAAGAATAAATACAGAGAGGTACCATCATAGATTGGAAGATAAATCAAGGAGTGATTATATTAACCTACTATGATTCCTTCACTACCACCTTCAAGGCCCGGTATGCAACGCTTTTTTGTGTTTATGCTGCTGGCCGCCATGACCATCCTGACTTCCTGCAACCGCAAATCGGATGATATAAATTTCCTTCAGCAGCAGGTATGGAAACAGCCGCAGGATGCGAACGCGTATATGGTACTTGGAAATGCTTTGGCTCGGAAACAACGCTACAACGAGGCAGCGGATGCGTTTAAAAGCGCTCTGGCCATCAATCCCGATCTCGATGAAGCCAATCACGCGCTTGGAGCGATCTCGTTCAATCAGAAAAACTATGACGGTGCACTGGTTTACTTTAAGAAACGCCTTGAAAGCGCACCTAAAGACTCCATGAGGCTGTACGATCTTGGCAATGTCTATATGCAGATGAAGCAGTATGACAAAGCCGCCGGTGCTTACAATGAAGCCATTGACAACAGCGAAGCATTTGCAGAAGCTCACTACAACCTTGCCGTATGCTATATCCACACTGGTCGAAAGGCAGAAGTTGAAGCGATTTATGAATGGCTTCTTGTGAAAAACAATTATCTTGCCGTCTCGCTGCAGCGCCATATAAAAGATGAAAAACCGGCCAAATAGCGAAAAATTTCTGACCGGACCTTATTTTCTCTGCACAGGCTCTGAATTCACGAAGTTTTTTTCACTTCAGGAAACTGATATCGATAACTTGTTGTACAGTTTGTTTCAATGAATCATGAGACAACCGTATTTGAGCGTTACAATGCCGACAAACGCATATGAGTGATAATTCCAATATCATTACACCTTCAGAGGAACCCCTGCCTATAGGAACGGCTGTTGCAAGCCTGAAAATCGCTTTAAGCAATTATAACGACAAGAGGGATTCACACGATCAATCAGATCAGAACCGTCTTGTACTGTTCTCTCAGCCCGTTCACGCTATGGAACTCTCCGGATGGCTTTGCCGCCAGGAGAGTTATCCAAAAGTGTTCTGGATGAACAGGGAAAAAGATTTTTCTGTAGCCGGAATCGGAATTGCCGACAGCATACAATGTGAAGAGCTAGGCAATAACAATGAGATTTTCCAGCAATTCGGCCGATCCATGGCCTGCAAAGACCCCCTAGCCCGCTATTTCGGCGGCTTCCGCTTCAATAACAGCCAGTTACAGGAACCGATATGGAAGGCGTTTCCAGCCTACTCGTTTATCCTTCCACTTGTTCAGTTGACATTCGAAAACAATACAGTCACCCTTTCATGTAACCTGTGGCTTGAACGCGGTGATGATGCCGGCAAAAAAATCATTGCAATCATTGATCTGCTTGACCGTGTTGTAACATGCAGCGATTGTTCAGCATCGAAACTACCGGAACTGCTGAACCTCTCCTATAATCCGGATGAAAAGATCTGGAATGAAATGTGCGGTAAAGCTCTGCAGACGTTTAACGACGGCAGTATGGAAAAGATCATGCTGGCACGGCAGACCGTACTGGAGTTCAGCAGCAGCCTTTCACCGCTTCTTTTCCTGCTTCGCTATCCCTATCCGGAAAATGCCATCTACAGGTTCTACTTTGAACCGGCAGAAAACCAGGCATTTTTCAGCTTTTCTCCGGAACGCCTCTACAGAAGGAACGGCAACAAACTGCTCACCGAAGCCCTCGCCGGAACATGTTCAAAAGAGCTCACCAACGGCAATGACCATCAGGCTTCTGAGGCGCTTCTCAACTCGGAAAAAGATATCCGTGAGCATAACTTTGTCAGGGAGATGATCTATCAGGATCTGAACCCGATATGCAGCGAAATTAATATGCAGGAAGAGGTCTGTGTTCTGCAGCTGAACCGTCTTGCTCACCTCTATACCCATTGTACAGCAAAACTGAAGCCCGAATTCCAGAAAGACAGTGACGTTCTCAAACGACTTCACCCTACTCCCGCAGTCGGCGGAGTGCCGAAAATGCCCGCCATGCAGCACATCATTGACCTTGAGCCTTTCAGCCGGGGCTGGTATGCAGCACCGGTAGGCTGGGTAAGCCGTGATGATGCCGAGTTTTCCGTAGCTATCCGCTCGGCACTTGTCAATGGACGCTTCACCTATCTCTATTCAGGCGCCGGACTCGTAAAAGGCTCAAATCCCTTTTCAGAATGGGAAGAGGTTGATCAGAAAATCGGGGACATACTGACCATAACCCGTCAGGAAGCATGAACAATCGGCAGATCACCACTCTATGGAGCCGCATCATCATTGAAGAGTTGATCCGGCAGGGTGCCGATTTTTTCTGCATCTCGCCCGGCTCCCGCTCAACACCGCTCACCGTTGCCGTTGCAAGAAACCCGAAAGCCCGATGGAAAATATTTCCCGACGAACGCTCCGCAGGTTTTTTTGCACTCGGCCATGCACGTTCAACCGGAAAACCTGCCGTACTGATCTGCACATCGGGAACTGCCGTCGCAAACTATTTTCCTGCCGTAGTTGAGGCTGCAATGGACTTTCAGCCGATGATTGTCCTTTCTGCCGACCGTCCTTTCGAACTGCTTGAATGCGGAGCAAACCAGACCATCCGCCAGGAGAACATTTTTGGCAGCTACACCCGCTGGCATCTGCAGCTGCCGATACCGTCACCGGAACATCCGCTTAAAGCCCTGCTCTCTGCCGTAGAATACGCTGTATCGAAAACGCTCGGCTCACCTCCCGGCCCCGTACATCTTAACCAGCCGCTGCGGGAGCCGTTTGAACCGGAAGCACCCGATTCCGAAGATCCCTGGCTCGATCCCCTGCATGAGTGGATTGAAAGCGGTAAACCTTCAGGCCGCACTCTCTTTGCGGAAAAGCGACCGGATATTGAAGCGCTCTCCATACTGCGTGAACTGCTTGCAAAAGCTGAGAGACCCCTCATTATTGCAGGAAGTATGCAGCGTACCGAAGAGTCGGAAGCGGTCGCCGAACTTGCCATTGACCTCCACATCCCGCTGTACGCCGATCTCTCTTCAGGAGTTCGCCTTAAGAGTACTACACTTCCCTGGCAGCAGGCATTTGCAACTCCGGAATTCACTGACCGTTTAAAGCCTGACGTAGTGCTGCACTTCGGTGGTCACCTGATCGCAAAACACCCGGCCGCAGCCATCCGGAAGTGGAATCCGAAACACTATATCGTCATAAGGCCTTACGCTGAGCGATACTCTCCCGACCACAATGTCACCCTGAGCATTGAGCGGTCGATTCGCCCGACCGCTCAGGCACTTAAGGGATGCCGCCCGGCGCTGCCCGATGCCGCGACAGAAGGTACTGAAGCATTCTTCCGCCATGCAGAAGAAGCAATCGATGCCGAAATCCAGCCCAACCTTCCGGTAACCGAAATTTCCGCAGCAAGGCTGATCTCAAGGCTTATCAGCGAAAACCAGCGACTCTTTCTGTCAAACAGCATGCCGGTCAGGGATATGGACAGCTATGGATTCAACGGCCAGGCTGAATGCGTCATAACCGGCATCAACCGGGGAGCAAGCGGCATTGACGGCATCATCTCAACGGCGGCAGGTTTTGCCGCAGGTCACCAGAAACCCGTAACGCTCCTGATCGGTGATATTGCGTTCCTCCACGACCTGAATGCACTCTCGCTTCTCAGCTCCATGGATGTACCCCTGCAGATCATCGTTCTTAACAACAACGGAGGAGGCATCTTCTCGTTTCTGCCAGTTTCAGCAGAGTGCACTGACGTCTTTGAATCCCACTTCGCCACCCCGCAGAACTACAGCGTCAAATCCGCCGCCGAAACCTTCGGCGTGGACTATGCGAATCCGCAAACCAACGAAGAATTCATCACCGCTTACAAGTGTGCTTCCACCAGCACCCGTAGCACCGTTATCGAAATAACCGGTACCCGCCAAGGTAATTTGCAGCAGCACCGCGCCCTTCAGGAAAAAATCAACATTCTCGCCGCAGAGTATCTCACCGACCTGTAACTGAATGCGGAAGTAAAATTTCAAACCTCGCTTTCTGTCACGCCGAACATGTCCGCCTGCGTCATCTGTCATTAACAGCCCATTTCTATCGAGCACTATACTCTGTGTCATGTCGAACGAAGAGAGACATCTCCACTAGAGTCATCAACAGAGTCATCACCATTCTCCCCGCCAGTTTCTTCTCGAACTTCCCCGCCGGTGTCATCTCGAACGCAAGTGAGAGATCTATCCTGTTGCCTCACATGAAATCAATACACATCACACACCTGACATTCCGGAAACCTTTGTCTACTAATCCGTTTTCTCGCCTGTCATTAACCGCCCTTTTCTGTCGAGCGCCCACGTTCTGTAACGCCGAACGAAGAGAGACATCTCCTTACGTATGATCTCAAACACAAGAAAAAATCAGCAAATGAGATACTCAAGTACAATTTGTTGCTTCCGTCCCCCCATTCATGTGACAGCAAGCCTGATAATGATTAATACCACTATCATCGATGAACCGCTGAGATAAATACGGCGAATATCGTTGATTCGATCTGCAATCCGGGGATTCAACAGACGCATTGCGGAATAGATGATGGCAGCGTCGAAAATGACGATTGGAGGCAGATAAAACCATTCAAGCCAGCCGAAAGCGAAAGGGATTGAGCTTCCGGCGATAACCATTCCAAAAACACCTGCGGCGATTTTCATTGTTTTTTCGGGGCCGAACAGAACAGCAAGTGAACGCGATCCGGTTTTGCGGTCGCCCTCAACGTCCAGAGCATCAGCAGCAATCTCTTCTCCAAGGTCGACAAACATGGTCGTGACTGCAAGGAACCAGACGACCTTTTCATAAGGATTTCCAACAGCAATCCCCCCGAACACAAAGGTCATTCCAACTGAAAAGCCAACAACAAGATTGCCGATTAATCCGAATTTCTTGAGCCTCCAATTATAGAGAAAGCCTACCGCCCAGACAACAAACACGACAGCGAAAGCCTCCAAACCAATCATGATACTGGAAAAGAAACCAAGGATTGCAACCATAATGGCAAGGATGAACGCTTCAGCTTTCGTAACAAGACCCGCAGGCAGCGGACGAGAGGGTGCATTGATTCGATCAGTTTCAATATCGAAAACGTCATTGAGAATCAAGGCTGTCGAGGAAATGAAAAAGATACTCAGAAAGCCGAGTGCCGCTTGCCTGAATGAAGGAATCGCACCAAGTGCAAGGAGTTCGGCAAGGAGCACGCAGGCGCCAGCCGTACAGGAGAGCTCAAGACGGAAGAGAAGAGCCAACCCGATTAATTTTGCTTTGGTCATTGCAAATCATGTAAGTGACAGATCGACCAGTCAGACTCTTTTCAGAATACGCTCGACACTTCATGCTCATCCATTTTACAAAAGAATCCAGCAATACCTTCAACATTAATCAGATACTTGATTACTACCTGATCGACGAAGGATTGGGGGCGAAATAACGAACGCTGCTTTCGTCTTGTCAAATCCCGCTTTCTGTCATATCGAACGGCTCATTCTGTCATGTCGAACGAAGAGAGACATCTCACCGCATTTCAAGCGATTCCGCAACAGAGCAACCTCATGATGTAACACTCAGAAGAAATCCTGTCATCTGCCACCGGTAAAATGATTAACACCCTGCAAGCCGGAATTTAAAACGCAGCAAATAAGATGCTCAAGTTTAGTTTGTTGTGTACATCTCCCTTTCACTCATGGGCACCTCTATTAATTGTCGAGAGCGGTATGAGTACAAGGCGGACGGTGCGGAGAAACCGGAGTGTACACGTAGTACATGAGAATTTTGAGCACCACCCAACGAAGTAATCGTATTGCGGAACAAATTAATAGAAATGCCCTCATTTTTCTCCTTTAAACAAGGCATATCCCAATTTACCCTGCAATACCGCCCGGTAAAACACCCGCTCATTTTTCATTACCGTAGTGACACCTTTCAAGCCATACTTCGAGAAAATCCTCCTTATGGTGGTCAGTTTTTCCGGGATCGTCATCGTAAAAAACCAGTGCTTGACATCGCGCTCCTTTCTGATCTTCCAGAACATTTCGGGCTTCGACCACTCGTCAAACTCATAAACAATATTCGTTACTCCCGCCTTTTCAAGCATGGTCCGCCACTCGTCAAGCTCCAGGGGTGTCGTGCCGTACCGCTCGGCAAACTCATTTTTTTCCTCTTTCGACAGCCTGACCCGCCAGGTCGATTCGTGTATCAGTATCCGGCCACCCGGCTTGACCACTCGAACCATTTCATCCAACACTTTCTGGGAGTCATCAGGAATCCCCACGGCACATTCATTGATCACAACGTCAAATGTACTCTCCTCAAACGGCAAACATTGCGAATCGCCAATCCTGAACTGCACACTGCTGTCCACCCCTGCCTTATGTGCATTTTCAGTAGCTGTTTTCACCATCTCTGCCGAAATGTCAACCCCCGTCACATCTACGCCGAACTCCTCCGAATAAAATATCGATTGGGTTCCCCGGCCACTTGAAACATCGAGGACTTTCAACCCTTCCTTTAACGCTGCAAGCTCTGCCGTTCTTTTCGTAAGGGCAAAACCGCCCGGATGCAACGTTTCAATCCCGCCGATTTCAATGGCATCCTCCACTGTCGGCTTGTATATTCCTTTCCGCTTCATTTTTCCTGTCTCCCTGAATGATATGTTTGGCTGACCATTGCAATGCACCTCTTCCTGAAAGTACACCTGACACTATTTTCGTACTTATTGTACTTTATCGAACAATGTGTTCGAATAAATAATAAGAAGATTCAATCGCCCGGTCAACAACCAATGTTTCGGGAATTGTTCGATACGGAACGAAATGAGCTGTTTTGTCAGGTAAAAAATGGCAATGTATGTTTATAGGCAATAGCATTGTTAAGCAGATTCGGTAGAGCCTCGCTATATTTGTACTCACCTGTAGTGTCAAATTTAGAGCAATGAGCATGTGCCGGAAGGTTGGAGCGAGTTAACGACAGTTGTTAAAAAAAACCGGTTGAAGGTGACAACGTCATTCACGAGGAACTCTGAAACACTCTTTCACAACACAACGCTTTACCTCGATTCTCATATGAGTTATGCAAATGAGCGCAAGCAAAACCGCATTCCGGTTGAGATTGCTTCGGGCCAAAAAGTCACTTTTAGCCCTGGCGAGCACAGCCAACTGATCAAGGCCATTATCGAAGAGTTCGCATCCCGATTTGCTCCGGAAAGCGTTCTGGTCTATGCCAATGACACCGGAGATAATTGCAGTTATTTCGATTCATCGCTGCTGTCCAAATTGGATGTAGACATCGGCAGTCATGGGAAGATGCCCGATGTCGTTTTGCACTACACCGCAAAAAACTGGTTACTGCTTGTTGAAGCTGTAACCAGTCAAGGGCCGATCAACGAGATGCGGCACGAGGAGCTTGCAAAGCTCTTCAAGGGATCAAGCGCAGGTCTGGTGTATGTGACAGCCTTTCCTGACAGATCGCTGATGAGCAGATATCTTGGCGATATCGCATGGAAAACCGAGGTTTGGGTCGCTGATTCACCTTCTCATCTGATCCATTTCAATGGAACCCGTTTCCTTGGCCCGTATAGTGAGCCCGAGAATTAATAATAGTCATCCTCCCGCTGATGACGCAGGGCGAGAATGGTTATGGTACTTTGATCCTCAATTTCGAAGAAGGCGACGTAACCCGAGTGACCGAATGAAACAAGCAGCTCCCGAAGAAGCGGATTTTTCGGAATGGCTTTACGGCAACTGAAGGGAAACTCCCGTAAAAAGTCAATCCCCCTGGAGATTGCATCAAGAGCCTCTTCAGCAGCCTTCAGATCTTTTTCGAGTAGAAATGCATAGAGACGTTCAAGATCCTCTTTGGCTTCTGGGGTAAAGCGGACAGTGAATTTCACGGCTTGTGCTTTTTGACTTCGAGGAGCATCTCCTGAAGCCGCTCAACAACAAGGTCAGCGTCAACGTACTCTCCGGTCATGCGGGCACGGTCACGCGAAGCAAGTCCCCGGGCAATGAACTCTTTTTGGCTGAGTCTGCGATCAATGTTCGCCCGGATCGATGACTCAATAAATGAAGAGAGGGTTTCCCCCTGCTGCAAAACCTGTTCGGCTGCATTGCGGAGCTCGGGTTTAACGCGAAGGGATGGGAAAGATGCGCTTTTCATAACTTGTATCTCATTATTCATGCGTTGCAATTGCAACACAATATACTCTTCCTGACAGGAAATCTGCAAACAGCTCAACCTATCTTTCAGCTCCCGCTATGCGAAAATATCTTCCTGCAGGTGAATGAGCTTCATATATTGTTCCTGCAATGCGGCAAAGAGAATCAGATTCATGCAATTGTCAATCACGTCATTGAATATCCATATCATAACCGCAGCGCAACGAAATCTAAAGTAGAGTTAGTCATGAACGTCCCCTCATCGGAGATACGGTTTCATATCACAACCGTCGGAGATACGTCCCTGCCCCGAATCGTTTTTCTGCACGGGTTTCTCGGCTCGGGCAGCGATTGGCTTCCGATTGCACGGCAGCTTGAAAAGGAGTACTGCTGTCTGCTGGTTGACCTTCCAGGTCATGGAGATACCCCGATATCTGCACAGGGTAATTCCAACCTTTTTTTTATTGAAACCATCGATGCACTGGCTGCGGAACTGCGCCGGACGGCTTCCCCGCCCTGCCTGCTTGTCGGGTATTCGATGGGAGGGCGTGTTGCGCTTGCTTTGCTCATGCGCCACCCGGATTTTTTTGAAAAAGCGATCATTGTCTCTGCCTCCCCCGGCCTCAGAACCGAAGAGGAGCGCATTGCACGCAAGGCAGGCGACGAAGGGATCGCACGCAAGATCGAGAAGAACTTTGAAGAGTTCATTCAGGCTTGGTACGATCAGCCTCTCTTTGCGACGCTGAAAAGCCATCCGCTGTTCCTGGAGGTTGAGCGCGAGCGGAAAATCAATAATCCCGGAAACCTCGCAGCAGCTCTGCGACTTCTCGGCACAGGACGGCAGCCCTCTTTTTGGGATGAACTGCCTGCAAACAGAGTGCCAATACAATTTTTTGCGGGCGAAAAAGACCTTAAATTCGTTGAGATTGGAGTTCAAATGGTTAATTTATGCCCTGAATCCAAGCTTGAGATCTTTCCCGGCTGCGGCCACACCCTGCACATTGAAAACCGGGAGTTGTTTCTCGACCGTCTGAAAACATTTTTCAACAAGCTTCAACCATCCTGATATGAGCGCTGTAAACTGGATACCAGCCGGTGAATTTACCGACATTCTCTACCATAAAGCTGAAGGCATCGCCAAAATCACCATCAACCGTCCTGAAAGACGCAATGCATTCCGCCCGCAGACAGTCGATGAGATGATTGAGGCCCTTCAGGATGCTCGCAATGACCAGGAAATCGGTGTGGTCATCCTCACCGGCCAGGGCGACCTGGCATTCTGCTCGGGCGGCGACCAGAAAATCAGAGGTAACGCCGGTTATGACGATGGCAAAGGTGTCAACAAGCTCAACGTGCTCGACTTCCAGCGTGACATCCGCACCTGTCCGAAACCGGTCATCGCCATGGTTGCAGGCTACTCAATCGGCGGTGGTCATGTGCTGCACATGCTCTGCGATCTTACCATTGCGGCTGAAAATGCCATCTTCGGCCAGACCGGCCCGAAAGTCGGCTCCTTTGACGGCGGTTGGGGCGCAAGCTACATGGCCCGGCTTGTCGGCCAGAAAAAAGCCCGCGAAATCTGGTATCTCTGCCGCCAGTACAATGCCGCTGAAGCCCTTGCCATGGGCCTCGTCAACACGGTCGTACCGCTCGCACAGCTTGAAGAGGAGACAGTTAAATGGTGTCGTGAGATCCTTGCCAACTCACCGATGGCCATCCGATGCCTAAAAGCGGCCCTGAATGCAGATTGTGACGGACAGGCAGGCTTGCAGGAACTTGCAGGAAATGCTACTATGCTCTACTATATGAGTGAAGAGGGACAAGAGGGACGAAACGCCTTTGTCGAAAAGCGGAAACCTAACTTCAGTAAATTCCCGAAAAGACCTTGAAAGCTTCTCACATAACACTCTACAGGTATGCCGTTCCTTTTACAGAACCGGTAACCGTCAAAGGACACCGGCTTCTGCAAAGAGAGGGAATCATCCTCGCCTTGAAGAGCCTGGAAAGTGGCGAGACCGCATACGGCGAAATCGCCCCGCTTCCCGGCCTGCACACGGAACCTCTTCAGGCCGCCGAAGCGCAGCTTGTCGAGGTCCTTTCAAAACATAACTTTGCCGCTGCCGGTATAATGCAGGAGGAGCTCTACCCTTCGGTGCGCACCGGTCTGGAAATGGCGATGATCAACCTTGACACTGCCGCTTCGGAAGATATTTCAGCCTTTTTCCCGGTACTGCAAACGGCAAAAAATGTTCCAATCAACGCCCTGCTTTTCGGCGACACTGAACTGATCATTGAACGTGCTGAAAAGCTCTTCAGGCTTGGTTACCGCACCTTCAAACTTAAAATATCAGCAGGTAAAACCGATGACGGCATCCGAAGCATTGAAGCACTGCATAAAACTTTCGGTGAGCAGATCGAACTGCGTCTTGATGCCAATCAGTCGCTTTCGCTTGACGAGGCCATACTGTTTGCCGAAAGCATTCCTTCAGGCAGCATCTCCTATATCGAAGAGCCGCTGAAAGATGCTGAACTCATCGGTGAGTTCCATGCAAAAACGGCAATCCGCTCCGCGCTTGACGAAACCCTCTGGCAAAAGCCGGAACTGCTCGACAAACTTCCGGCGGCTTCGCTGCGGGCGCTTATACTCAAACCAAACCGCCTGGGAGGTATCTCCGCTGCGTTGCATTTCGCCCGGCATGCAATGGAAAACAATCTTCTGGCGGTCTTCAGCTCGGCTTTTGAGAGCGGAATCAGCCTGAGCTTCTATGCCCGGCTTGCCGCATCTGCCACTCCCGTACCGGCAGCATGCGGACTCGATACCTACCGTTACCTGCAGAATGACCTGCTTGAAACCCCATTTGGAGCTGAAAATGGTTTTCTCGATGCAGAAACTCTTTACCGTAATGGGCAGAAAGTCAACACGCGAACGTTAAAGCGCACCTCACTTTGGACCTTGTAAGCCGGGCTGCAACGCTTTTCGGCAACTCTCCGGCGATTATGATGCCGGAGAAAACCCTCTCCTTCAGGGATTGTGCTGAAAGAGCCAATCGCATTGCCAGCCTGCTGCATCGTGAAGGATTACGTGCCGGCGATACTGTCGCGATTGTATCGTCCAACACACCGGAACTTCCCCTCATTCTTCTCGGGCTTCTGAAAGCCGGTATGATCGCAGCTCCACTCAACTACCGATTTCCCGAAGAGCTGCTCCGGGAAACGCTGAACAACCTTCAACCGAAGCTGGTGCTCACAGAGAGCGGCTCTCACCTTTCATTACCCGGTTACAGAACAGCAAACATCACCTCGATTCTGGACGATGCAGCTGGCCTTGCCGTAACCGGGGCGGTTGAACCTCCCGAAGAGATGGCGCGTCCTGTTACCATCATCCACACTTCCGCCAGCTCGGGAAGGGCCAAAGCCGCAGTCCACAGTTTTGCCAATCACTGGTACAGCACACTCGGTTCCAATGAAAATCTCCCGTTCGGTCCCGGTGAGTGCTGGCTGCTTTCGCTTCCGTTATTTCACATAGGCGGCTATGCCCTGCTTTTCAGAGCGTTCGTGTCGGGTGCTTCCCTTGCAGTCGGCGCTCCTGATGAGAGTCTGGCAACCGCACTCGAGAACTTTCCGCTTACGCACCTCTCCCTGGTGCCGACTCAACTCCACAGGCTGCTTGCCCTGAATGAGAGCGCCGGTCGGCTTAGCCGTCTTAAAGCCGTTCTGCTCGGCGGCAGTCCAGCGCCAAAATCACTGATAGAGGATGCCGTCCGCCAAAAGATCCCTCTCTATCTGAGCTACGGCTCAACGGAGATGAGTTCGCAGATTGCAACCACTCCCCGGCCGGTAAGCGGCGTGCAGCAAAACAGCGGAAGAGTTCTTCCCTACAGGGAGATCCGGTCGGCGGAAGATGGCGAACTGCTGGTCAAAGGTGCCACTCTTTTTATGGGCTACCTCTGTGATGAGGGCATTCAACCGCAAACCGATAACGAAGGGTGGTTTCATACCGCCGATATCGGCACGGTATCTGAAGAGGGCGAGGTGACGGTAGCGGGCCGCAAGGACAACATGTTCATCTCTGCTGGAGAAAACATTCATCCCGAAGAGATCGAGCGGGCGCTGATGATGATCGATGGAATCAGTGAAGCTCTGGTCGTGCCGGTTCCTGATCGTGAATACGGCCAGCGACCTGCGGCGTTCATTCAAACCCTGGGGGAAAACACTCCTGACGACAGCGCAATTACCCTTGTCATGCACTCGATGATGGGCAAACTGAAAAGCCCTCTGCACTATTATCGGGTAGAAGGCTGGAAAACACTGCCGGGCTCACAGAAGATAGACAGGAGATGGTACAAAAAACAGGTTCTGCCAATATCACGCTCCTGCGGGAGCTGAAGAATAATTTTCCATCCCGGCATGTCAGCACCTGTCGGAACTGAAATCATCCTTTTCTTGCCCTACGTTTGAGCCTGAGCACCGCGTATGCGCCGCCAAGACCGGTCATCGGTGCATAAAATGCAGCGGAAAAGGCCATATTCATCAGCAGCTCCTTGAAGGTCAGCTTGACCGGTGAGAGCGCCATTTTTTCGGCGGCAACAAGTGCCTGTACCTGCTCATTAAGCTCCGGTTTGCCCTTTGCCATATCAAGTGCCCAGTTGATCACCAGCGAGAGGCTTTCAGCTCCCGGCCTGTAATGAAACTGCTCCATGAGCAGAAACGTTGCGCCCTCGGATATAACACCGCCAACCATTCCTGCAATACAGCCAAGCAAAAAAGCCTCACTGTAGGGAAGGCGGACCTGAAAGCGCATAATGGAGTGATTGAGCGCCACTGCACCGGAAAGAAAAATCCCGGCGAAGAGAAAAACATTCAGCAGGGTAAGATAGGGTACGGTTGTAGTGAGAAGGATAATGAAGGCACCCAAAAGAACCGTATAGAGCTTTCCTGAAAAAGGCAGAGAGGGTTGAGTTGATATATCGGCAGCCATGAGTCCTCAAGAGAGCTTTTCGTTTAAAAAATCATCCATGGTATAAAATCCCGGCGTTGTTTTATGGCAGAGGGCAAGCCACTCGGCAGCTTCAACCGAACCGGCGGCAAAACCTGCACGGCTTTTGGCCGTATGGGATATGACAATCTCATCAAGCTCCGAATCAATGAAAGCGGAGTGCTTTCCAAAAACAGTTCCGAGCCTTATTGCGGCAACCTGCAGCTCTTCCGGCGCCAGTTTACGATCATCCGACAGCTCCCGCACAACCGTGGTTTTCCGGCTGTTCGCTTCAAGGATCATATCTGCTGCCCTGAGCGCTGTTCCGCTTGGAAAATCAGCCTTTCCGGTATGGTGCTGTTCGGCAAGGGCAATATCAAACTGTGCAAAAGGAGAGATCAGCCGGGCAGCTTCGCGAACGGTTCGCAAAAAGATGTTGACCCCGAGCGAAAAATTAGACGACCAGAGCAGCGAAGCCCCGGCATCTGATACCTGACTTCTGACCTGTTCGCGAACATCATCCCACCCTGTGGTACCCACAACAACCGGTACACCAGAAGAGAGGATGGCAGGCAGATTGGCAAGAAAAGCATCCCTTACGGTAAAATCTATGATTGCATCGCTTCCACGAAACAGGTCGGGGGTAACGGGAGTATCGATATCAACAACGGCCGCTATTTCGTGCCGGCCCGACTGACCGATCACCTGAGCGACCTGCGCGCCCATTCTTCCGTTGCCTACAAGAGTAAACCTCATGATTGTTATTCCGGCTTTGTTGCTATGATTTTCTGTGATTCCTGTGCGGCTGTATCGGCGGGCTGTCACTCATGGTTCATTATTTCAAGAAGCCTGTCGAGATCATCGTTGGAGAAATACTGGATATGAATCTCCCCTTTGCCGCCTTTTTTCTCAACAATACGAACCTTGGTTGCAAGCTTGTCCCTCAAGTGCGACTCGAGCTGCGTAATATGTGTAGAGCGGTCAGGTGAACCGATGACTGCCGGTTTTGACTGATCCTTGAACATGCGGTTCACCAGCGTTTCCGTCTGACGCACGGAGAGCTGATGGCTGAGAATCTGTTTCCAGACCTTCAACTGCTGCTGCTCACTGGGCAGGTTGATAAGCGCTCTTGCATGACCGGAAGAGATCTCGCGGTTTCTGATGCTGTCCTGAATCTGCAAAGGGAGCTTGAGCAGGCGGAGAAAATTACTGACCGTGGAACGGTTTTTCCCGACTTTCTGCGCAATCTCGTCCTGAGTCAGACGGCATTTCGTTGTCAGGCTTTTCAGGGCAAGCGCCACCTCGATTGCATTGAGGTCTTCACGCTGGATATTTTCGATAAGAGCCAGTTCAAGCTTGCTTGAATCATCATGCGCTTCGATGACATAGGCGGGAATAAACTTGAAGCCTGCCTGCATGACCGCCCGCAGCCGCCTTTCGCCGCTGATCAGCTGATAGCCATCTCCATCGCGGCACACCGTTACCGGCTGTATGACCCCGTTTTCAATGATGGAGTTTTTCAGCTCTTCAAGAGCGGTTTCATCAAACTCCTTTCGGGGCTGAAATGGATTTGCGCGTATTTTCTCTACCGGCAGACTGCCGATGGATCCGTCCTGGGCTGGTTCCTGTTCTTCATCCTTTGAAACCGAAACAAATCCCTCATCCGGAATAAGTGCTTTCAGACCTCTTCCCAATGCATTTTTAGACATATCACCCCGCCGGCTTGCCGGGTCAGCTACTGCTGCCTGACTTTAAATTTTTTAATATTACCATCCCTTTCAAATATCTCCTGTGCCAGATCGAGATAATCTTTCGATCCGATACTCTGCGCATCATAAAGCAGCGCCGGCTTTCCATGGCTCGGTGCTTCGGACAGACGGACATTTCTGCGGATATAGGTCCGGTAGACTTTGTCCTTGAAAAATTTCTTTACCTCTTCAGCCACTTGGGTTGCAAGACGAAGCCTTGAATCAAACATCGTAACCAGAACCCCTTCGATTTCCAGTTTCGGGTTGAGGTGCTTGCGGACGATACTGATGGTATTGAGGAGCTTTCCCAAGCCCTCAAGCGCATAATATTCAGCCTGAACCGGGATCAGCACAGAATCCGCAGCAGTGAGCGAATTAAGCGTGATCAGACCGAGCGAAGGCGGGCAGTCAATAATAATGTAATCATAACGGGAGCGAACGCCCTTGAGCGCTTTCTGCATCACATACTCGCGTTCCCGCATATTCACCAGTTCGACCTCCATTCCGACAAGATTGACATTGGAAGGAAGAACATCGAGATATTCGAGACTGGACGGCTTGATGGCATCCTGTATATTGCCGCCTTTTACCATAACCTGGTAGAAGGTATTATCAATCTCATCGCCGGTTTCGA
>Ga0326726_10000219_pt1 | contig 54886 bp, 51 predicted proteins | sample MHFenrmetagenome_2_FD_207603 | JGI IMG/M metagenome (GOLD analysis project Ga0326726, IMG submission 207603) | Lab enriched peat soil microbial communities from Michigan Hollow, Ithaca, NY, United States - MHF15MN | ecosystem: Environmental > Terrestrial > Soil > Wetlands > Peat | place: USA... | reverse complement strand
GCTATTTCCTGTCGAAGATCATGTACGGCGCCGACCGCCTCAAGACGCCGCTGCTCCGGAAGAAGGACGGCCGCTACGACAAGAACGGCGAATTCACGCCGGTATCGTGGAAAGAGGCATTCGACGTGATGGCCGAAAAGTGGAAGGAGGCACTGAAGAACGGCGGCCCGACCGCAGTTGGAATGTTCGGCTCGGGACAGTGGACGATCTGGGAGGGCTATGCGGCCGCCAAGCTCGTGAAGGCCGGTTTCCGCTCCAACAACCTCGACCCGAACGCGCGCCACTGCATGGCTTCGGCGGTGGCCGGTTTCATGCGCACCTTCGGCATCGATGAGCCGATGGGGTGCTACGACGACTTCGAGCAGGCCGATGCGTTCGTCCTGTGGGGCTCGAACATGGCCGAGATGCATCCGGTGCTGTGGACTCGCATCACCGACCGACGACTCACCCATCCGCACGTGAAGGTCGCCGTGCTTTCGACCTATCAGCACCGTGGCCACGAGCTGGCCGACCTGTATATGCTCTTCACGCCGCAGACCGACCTCGCGATCCTCAATTTCATCGCGCACCACATCATCAGCACTGGGCGGGTGAACAAGGACTTCGTCGCGAAGCATGTCAGTTTCGCGCTTGGCAACGACGATATCGGCTACGGCCTGCGCCCGGAGGATGCCCGTGAGAAGAAGGCGAAGAACGCCGCGAACACCGAGGGCATGAAGCCGATCGGCTTCGACGAGTACGCGAAGTTCGTTTCCGCCTATACCGCCGAGCGCGTCGCGAAGATCTCGGGCGTGCCTGCGCGCCAGCTGGTCGAGCTCGCCGAACTGTACGCCGACCCGAAGCGTAAGGTGCTGTCGCTGTGGACTATGGGCTTTAACCAGCACACGCGCGGCACCTGGGTGAACCAGCTCTGCTACAACGTGCACCTGCTCACCGGCAAGATCTCCGAGCCGGGCAACAATCCGTTCTCGCTTACCGGCCAGCCTTCGGCTTGCGGCACGGCGCGCGAGGTGGGCACCTTCTCGCATCGCCTTCCCGCCGACATGGTGGTCGCGAATCCCAAGCACCGCGCCATCGCCGAGCAGGTGTGGAAGCTCCCGGAGGGCACGATCCCGGAGAAGCCCGGATACCACGCGGTGCTGCAGAACCGGATGCTCAAGGACGGCAAACTCAACGCCTACTGGGTCCAGTGCAACAACAACATGCAGACCGCCGCGAATCTGATGCAGGAAACCTGGCCGGGCTACCGCAATCCCAAGAACTTCGTGGTGGTGAGCGATCCCTATCCCACGGTCACCGCCATGGCGGCCGACCTGATTCTGCCCACTGCGATGTGGGTGGAGAAGGAAGGCGCCTACGGCAACACCGAGCGCCGCACGCAGTTCTGGCGCCAGCAGGTGAAGGCGCCCGGTGAGGCGCGATCCGATCTCTGGCAGGTCGTCGAATTCTCCAGGCGCTTCAAGGTGGAAGAGGTCTGGCCCGCAGAACTCGTCGCGAAGAAGCCCGAGTACCGCGGCAAGACGTTGTACGAGGTTCTGTTCGCCAACGGGCAGGTCAACAAGTTTTCCGTGAACGAGATACCGAAAGGCTTCGACAACGACGAGTCGCGCTATTTCGGCTTCTACCTGCAGAAGGGCTTGTTCGAGGAGTACGCCGGCTTCGGGCGCGGCCATGCGCACGATCTCGCGCCGTTCGAGACCTACCACCAGGTGCGCGGACTGCGCTGGCCGGTGGTCGACGGCAAGGAAACGAAATGGCGCTTTCGCGAGGGCACCGACCCGTACGTAAAGAAGGGCGAGGGCGTGCGCTTCTACGGTAAGCCCGACGGAAGGGCCGTCGTGATCGCCGTGCCCTACGAACCGCCGGCCGAGGTCCCGGACGCCGAGTACGACCTGTGGCTGTGTACTGGCCGCGTGCTCGAGCACTGGCACAGCGGTTCGATGACACGCCGCGTGCCGGAGTTGCACCGCGCACAGCCCGAAGCGCTGGTGTTCATGCATCCCAACGACGCGAAGAAGCGCGGTCTGCTCAACGGCATGGAGATCCGGCTGGCGTCGCGGCGTGGCGAGATCCGCGCGCGTATCGAGATCCGCGGCCGCAACGAGCCGCCCGAGGGGCTGGTGTTCGTGCCGTTCTTCGACGAGGGCCGGCTGGTCAACAAGCTCACGCTCGACGCCACCTGCCCGATCTCGCGCGAAACGGACTACAAGAAATGCGCGGTCCGGGTCACGAAGGTATGAAGCTCCTGCTCGCGGTCCTGCTGTTCTTCGGACTTCCGGCGGCGGTCTTCTCCGAGGAAAATCCCGATGCGGTAAAGGCGCTGCGCGGCGCGGTGCCCATCCCCGACGACGTTCCGGCGGACACCTACCGCATGGAGCGGCACGACCGCATCATCCCACGCAACCACAAGTGGCAGCCGCCGATCATTCCGCACAACGTGAAGGGCTACCAGATCACGAAGAACATCAATAGCTGCATGACCTGCCATAGCCGCAAGGTGGCGAAGGAGACCGGCGCTACGCCTGTCGGCAAGTCTCATTACCTCGACCGCGACGGCAAAGAGCTGCCGAACATCTCCACCCGGCGCTACTTCTGCCTGCAGTGTCACGCACCGCAGTTTGATGCCGAGCCGTTGCTGAAAAATACCTTTCAGGGTCCGCGGCCATGAAGATCCTCGATTGGATGAAGCGCATCGGCCCATGGACGGTGGTCGGTCTGTTTGCGGCGGGAGTAATATTCTGGGGCGGCTTCAACTGGTCATTCGAGATCACCAACACCGAGAGTTTCTGCATTTCCTGCCATGAGATGCAGGAAAACGTGTTCAAGGAATACCGGCACACGACCCACTACACCAACCGCTCGGGCGTGCGCGCGACCTGTCCCGATTGCCACGTACCGAAGGAGTGGGGCTCGAAGATCGTGCGCAAAATCCGGGCCTCGAACGAACTCCTGCACAAGATGCTGGGCAGCATCGACACGCCCGAGAAGTTCCAGGCCAAGCGCATCGAGCTGGCCGAGCATGAATGGGCGCGGATGAAGGCCAATGACTCGCAGGAATGCCGCAATTGCCACCACTACGAGTACATGGACTTCGGCGAGCAGGGACGGCGCGCCGTGCGCACCCACAGCAAGGCGTTCGGCAAGAGCGACACGTGCATCGATTGCCACAAGGGCATCGCGCACCAGCTGCCGCCTGTCGACCAGGAGATCGGCGCGCCCAAGGCGGTCGCGGCGCAAGGCACGCCCCGGATTCTGCAACAATAGCCAGATGCTGGAGGCCGTCGACCTGGAGTGCGAGCGTGGCGGACGTTCGCTGTTCCGTTAGGTGAACTTCGTGCTGCGCGGCGGCGGGTAGGCCATGACCATCCCCGCCGCCGGATCGCGCTACGGTCCCCCTCGGCCTTGGCCTGCGTGGATGGACCTCAACCTATTTCCCATCAGCTACCCCCGAGATCGGGCGGCGGAGACTAGTTAGTTATAGAGCCCGACGTTCCCCGTCGGGACGCCAGCCTCCCTAGATAACTCGTTGCCAGGCCTCCAACGGGACCTCGATCCATATGGCTGACAGCGCGGCACTCTGCTTCGGTTCGATACACACTACGACCGGGTGCACCCGCTAGTGGCAGAGTGTCCGCAGTCGGCCGGAAGCGGTCACTTGCGACGCGCTAACGAGCTGAGTAACCGGGCGCCGAGGCGCGGCGCGTGGCAGGCGCCTAACGCCGCTGCTGTTGGGCGCTCCGGGTGACGCGGAGGTCAGGGTGAGTCAACCGCTCTTCTCGCCACCCAGCCAACGATAGGCAACGCCGGCCAGAGCCGCTCCAATGAGCGGTGCCACCCAAAACATCCATAGTTGGGCCAACGCCCACCCGCCCACGAAGATTGCGGGGCCCGTGCTCCGTGCTGGATTCACGGACGTATTGGTCACAGGAATGCTGATGAGATGGATCAGCGTCAGGCCCAACCCAATCGCGATTGGTGCGAACCCGGCCGGTGCACGCTTGTCGGTCGCACCGAGGATGATGATCAGGAACATGAATGTCATGACTACCTCGGTGACGAAGGCCGCCGCCGCGGAGTACTGGCCGGGCGAATGATCCGCGTAGCCGTTGGACGCAAGGCCAGTCGCCACGTCGAAGCCAGCCTTTCCGCTGGCAATGAAGTACAGGACGCCCGCTGCCACGATCGCTCCCAGGACCTGCGCGATGATGTAGGGGATCAGCTCCGACGTCTTGAAGCGGCCCCCTACTACCAGTCCGACCGAAACCGCCGGATTGAGGTGGCAGCCTGAAATATGCCCAATTGCGTATGCCATCGTTAGCACTGTCAACCCGAATGCAAACGCGACCCCGTGCAGCCCAATTCCCACACCGGGAAACGCCGCAGCCAGGACAGCGCTCCCGCAACCGCCCAGAACGAGCCAGAAGGTCCCGATAAATTCCGCGACAAGACGATTAGACATGTTCATCTTCGTCCCTTCTCCCCTCTCGAGTGTCGAGCAACACTATTTCGGAGGGAAGTTGACCAGCATTTCCTCGACCGCCTTCTTCAGTTCCCCTGAGGCGGCGTCGGTCTTGATGGCGCCCGTGGCCAGCCCCCGCCAGACAAGCTGGTTGTCGTCGGCACGGGAGACGTTCAGCGTCAGCGCTCGGAGGTCATAGCCATACCCGGAGTAGTAGGGATCGAAGTCGTAAGCTATCCAAACGAGCAAGTCCGCCTTGTCTGTTCGCGAAGTCAAGCCTTTCGCCGCCAACTGCCGATCCGCCAGGAATCGTACGTTCGCTTCCAGCAGCGGGTCCTGCCTGTACGTTGGCTTAGCTTGGTCCCACTTATAGGTTTTTGCTTGCGGGAAGCTGAACCGAGGCTCGTAGGAATACGTGACGGCTGTGCTCTTGCTGGTTGTGCTGCAACCGCCGGCGATGACCATGGCCGCAAACACGGCTATCAGCGCACTGAAACGTAGGATGGATTGCATGGATTCGCCTCTTTCCGAGCGTCGCTCTATGTGGTCACCGGACGGACTCTATTCTAATGAGCCAGGGCCAATTTGACGCTAGTCAAACGAGGAGGGCCGGGTAACCGCCATGGGTCGAAATGTCGACGTTGCCAGCGAGAGCTGGGGCCCTTTCATTTGTCGCCCGGTTGCGTATGGTCGTACGGATCTTCCTTGAATCGCCGCTTTCGACCCGGAGCGGTCATTCGCGGCATGCTAAATTCGCCCGGGCTCTCCCTCCGCGTACGCATTTCGTGGCGCACGCCGTATGGGGCGTTGCTCGAAAAATAGCAAAAGGATGACCCTCATGCTCGCTGCACAAGTCAACGCGTTTGGTCGGCCCGAAACGGTGATCGAGGTCGTAGAGCAAGCCGATCCGGGTGAGCCCGGCGCGGACGAAGTGACCATAGACGCCGAGTTTGTGCCGATCAACCCCGCCGACGTCCTGAACCTCGAAGGGAAGTACGGTGCGGTGCCACCCAAACTGCCGATGATTCCGGGCGGGGAAGGCGTGGGGCGAATCGCCAATGTCGGATCGGCTGTCCGTCACGTGAAGCCAGGCGACCGGGTATTGCTGCCCGGCCCAGGGTGCTGGCGCGAGCGCCTCAAGGCGCCCGGCAAGGTCGTCTTCGCGCTGCCGGGAGGCGTGGACCCGAAACAGCTCGCGATGCTTCGGGTGAATCCGCCGACTGCGTACCTGATGCTGCATCAGTTCGTCGCACTAAAGCCCGGGCAGTGGGTCATTCAGAACGCCGCGAACTCGGGCGTCGGGCATTGCCTGATCCGGCTCGCGCGGCTCGCGGGGGTGAAGACCATCAACGTCGTGCGCCGGGAAGAGCTCGTGGCGCCACTGCGCGCGTTCGGCGGCGACGTCGTGCTGACCGACGGTCCCGATCTCGACGCAAGAGTGCGTGCCGCGATTGGCGAGGCCGCCCTGCCGCTCGCAATCGACGCTGTGGGCGGCTCGGGCACGCAGCGCCTCGCTCGCTGCGTAAGCGACGGCGGAACCGTGGTCAACTACGGCATCCTTAGCGGTGAGCCGTGCATGGTGGACGGCCGGGAAACCGTGTTTCGCGACGTGAAGCTGCAAGGCTTCTGGCTGCGCAAGTGGTTTGCCGACACACCGCCCGCACAGATCGCGGCGCTGTATCGAGAGCTCGCGTCCAAGGTGGCGGACGGCACCCTCACGGTGGAGGTGGAAGCCGTCTACCCGATCCGCAAGATCAAGGAAGCGGTTGCGCACGCCGCGCGCGGCGGCCGTTCCGGCAAGATCCTGGTCTCCTTCGCGAGGTAATGACCGCTCTGGGTCGACACTGACCAGCGCGACCACGCGTCACCGACGTCTACATGCGGTACGCCAGGCCCGCATTGACGTAGAAGCTCGACTCGCTCTCGACGATTGGGCTGCGCGCGGCGTCGCCGTGGAGCCGCCTTGCCTGCGCGCCCGCGATCGCCGACCAGTGGGGCGCGAAGTCATACGAGCCGAGTACGCCGAGGCTGGTGTGCAGCAAGCCACTGCTGCCGTTGTTGATGGCATAAAACGACTCCACCGATTTCGAGCTGGCCCAGGTGGCTTGCGCAAACGCGCCGACGAGCAGACCAGCGCTCGCATGCAAGCCCACGTTCAGGCGCAGGTCCGCCTGTCCGCCGCGGTCCGAGTCAGTGTGCTGGCGCAAGCGCCCGAGCAGGCTGACCGGGGCCGGTCCGATGTTGAAGTCCCATTCGACGTGCGCGCCAACCGACACGCCGGGATCAACGTCCGGAAGGCCCAGGCGCCGGAGCAGGTCCGACTCGCTCGTCTTGCGCCCCTCCTCGTAGACCAGCTGCACGCCGGCGTCCACGCTCGGCGCGAGCGCCCAGCGCGCACCGCCCTCCAGCACGCCCTGCGTCGTGCGCGCGAACCAGGGCTTGCCGAAATACCTCAGCACCGGAATGAGATCCGTGCGCTGCGAATCCGATCCGTCATATGCCGGGCGCGAGCGCACCGCGACGCCGATGAGCGTGTAATCCTCCGGCGCGATCTGCGCGAGCGCGGCGAGCGGCGCGATCAGCAAGAGCCAGCCAATGCCTGTCGATAGCCGGGACATGGTCATTCATCCTCCCTTGCCAGGCGACGGACCCGCCGGCGACTGGAGATACCGCGCGTCCTGCTGCAGATACTTGTGGACAAAAGCGATCGCCATGCTGCCCTCGCCGACCGCGGAGGCGACGCGCTTGACCGGGCTCAGCCTCACATCGCCGCAGGCGAAAACGCCTGGGACGCTGGACTCCAGGAGGAAAGGGTCGCGGTCGTGCGACCAGCGCCCGGCCTTTACCACATCGTCACCGGTCAGGACATACCCACGCGCATCGCGCGCGATCTCCGCCGGCAGCCACCCGGTCTCTGCGTCGGCGCCGATGAAGATGAAAAGGCCGCCGCAGTCCTGCCGGCGCACCGTTCCGCTCGCGGCATCGCGTATGTCGATCGCGGTCAGATGGCTGTCGCCGTGTGCGGCCACGACTTCCGAACGCAATTGCACCTTGATATTCGATTTCCCGGCGAGCTGCTCGATCAGGTAGCGCGACATGCTCTTCTCCAGGGAATCGCCCCGGACGACGAGCGTCACCGTGCGTGCATGATTGGCAAAGTGCATGGCGGCCTGGCCCGCCGAGTTCCCGGCGCCGACAAGGTGGACGTCGAGCCCATGGGTGGCGTTCGCTTCGCTGCGTGCCGCGCCATAGTAGATGCCCTTGCCGATGAGCGGGTCGAAGCCTTCGATCGCGAGGCGGCGCCACGAGACGCCGGTCGCAAGAATGACGGTCCGCGCCCGGACGACATCGTCGCCGTCGAGGTAAATCTGGCATGTTTTCGGATCGATGCGAGCAACACAGCGCGTGACCAGGATCTCCGCCCCGAGCCGCCCGGCTTGCTTGAGTGCCCGGCTCGCGAGTTCGTCGCCTGAGACGCCGCTGGGGAAACCGAGATAGTTCTCGATGCGCGAGGAGGTCCCTGCCTGGCCGCCGGGCGCCTCGCGCTCGACGACGAGGGTGCGCAGTCCCTCGGATGCGCCGTAGACCGCCGCCGCGAGGCCAGCCGGGCCGCCGCCGATGATGACGGTGTCGTATTCGGCCAGGCGCGCGCTCGTCTGCAGTCCCAGGCGCCGGGCAAGGTCGCGCGTCGCGGGTCGGCTGAGGAGCGTCCCGTCGGCGAGCCTCAGGACAGGGCAATCTTCGTCCGCCGGCCGAATCCCGGGCCAACGCGTCGGCAGGTCGGGCGCATCGGGTGTCATCCAATCATAAGTGACCTGGTTGCGCGCGAGGAACTGGCGCAACGCGCCGCAGGCGTTGTCCCAGCGGTGGCCGACCATGGTGACGCGCGGCTTGGGTGCCTCGGCCGAGATGCCCTGCATCCCGCCGAGGCGCTCGCGCGCCAGCGCGGTGACCTTCTGGGAAATTTCGGGCGATGCCGATGCGATGGCGAAGTACTCGCGGAGCTCCACGCGCATGACGCGAGAGGGTTCCGACGCCCGATAGCCCCCGAAGAGTGGCGTGCCAAGGGCGATCGGCAACTCGCCGAAAATGGCGCCCGGACCGCGCCAGCCCAGGGTGCGCTCGACTCCGTCGAACAATTTGACGACCTGCATCTTGCCGGACAGTACCGCGAACAGCGCGCGCTCCTCCCCGCCCTCATGCGCGGCATATTCCCCGGCAGCGAGGTGCAAGTCGGCTGACGTCTGCGCGAGGCGCTCGAGTTCAGGCACCGCGAGTGTCAAGAACAGAGGAACTGCCCGGATGTCGTCGATGGTCAGCATGGCTCGGTCAAGATTCCCTGAAAATCAGCGCCCGGATTTGGGCTCAGTCGGCTCCGTGGCTAGGGCTCGAACGTTAAACGGGCGCGCTGCCGCGCACCGTCGTCCGGTGCATCAATCTTCGCATCGGCAGGTCGTAGTCGAAATTCGCCTTGTGCTGCACTGACACGTTGTCCCACATGAGGAGATCGCCCACGCGCCACTCGTGCTCGTAACGGAATTTCGGCTTGACGATATGGGCGCAGAGCAGCGCGAGGAGTGCGGCGCCTTCATCCTCGGGCAAGCCCAGGACATGCGAGGTATGGGCTTCGTTGATGAAGAGGCTCTTGCGCCCGGTCACGGGGTGCGTACGCACGACCGGCACTTCGACGTCGGGCACGCTTCTGAGTTGCTCCTCGCTCAGCGAATGCTCCTGCACCACGCGCGCGCCGCGCGCTTGCTCCTCCTTCTGGGCCTGGAGATTGCGGGCGCGGTAGTAGCGGTAGCTGTGGACATTGCGCAGGCCTTGCAAACGCCGCTGCTGGTCCTCTGCAAGCGCTTCATAGGCGGCCGTTGTGCTGGCGAAGCTCGTGGCCCCCAGCACCAGGCCATCCCTGATGGGCACCTCGAGGGCGTAGAGCGCGGATAGCAGGCTAGGTACCTGCTTGTACGACAGGTCGCTGTGCCAGAAGCGGCCCGCGTCCTGCACTCCGACGGCAACGCCGCGCTCATCCACGACATTGGAGACGATCAGGATTTCCGGATGGCCTTCGAGGCGATGCTCCTTGCGGACGTGGTGCTCGAGCTCGCCAAAACGCCGCGTGAAGGCGATCTGCTGAAACGGAGTGAGCTTCTGGTCGCGAAAGACGACGACTTGGTGTTCGAAAAAACATTTCGCGATGCTGGCAAACGTGCCATCGTCCAGGGGCCGCGACAGATCGACGTCCGCGATTTCCGCGCCGAGGTGTTTGCCAATTTTCCTGACGGAGATCACAGGCTACGCAGTTTACGACAGTCAGTGACCCCTACCTTGCGCGCCGGAATCTCCTACGGATCATGGGATCGCGGGTTCAAGTCCTGTCGGGCGCGCCAATCATTCCAAGGGTTTGGCGAAAGCCAGTCCCTGGCCATCTCGGGCCTGCGACGGGTTTGTGCTGTCTTGCTGTGCAGCATTCGTGAGCGCGATGGCCCGCATTGACTCCGGCTGCCAAGCCCTGAATACTTTGAGAGCGGCTGTTGGACCTCCCATCGTTGTCAACCTTTCTAGGTGAGCCATGGCAAGACGCTACGCGAGCATTCTGGAAACGATCGGCCATACGCCCGTGGTGCGCATCAATCGCCTCGCCCCGCCCGGCGTGAACCTGTACGTCAAGATCGAAGCCTTCAATCCTCTCGGCTCGGTCAAGGATCGCCTGGCGATCGGCGTGATCGAGGCGGCGGAGAAGGCCGGGACACTGAAGCCGGGCCAGACCGTCCTCGAGGCGACCAGCGGCAACACCGGTATCGGCCTGGCGATGGTCTGCGCCGCCAAGGGCTATCCGCTGGTGCTGATCATGGCGGAGCCCTTCAGCGTCGAGCGGCGCAAGCTGATGCGCTTCCTCGGCGCCAAGGTGGTGATCACCCCGGCGGCCGAGCGTGCCGTCGGCATGATCACGAAGATGGAAGAGCTCGCCGCCAAGCACGGCTGGTTCATGACGCGCCAGTTCGAGAACGAGGCCAATCCCGACTACCACTCTCGCACGACCGCGCGCGAGATCGTCGACGATTTCGCCGGCGAGAAGCTGGACTACTGGGTGACCGGTTACGGCACCGGCGGGACGCTCAAAGGCGTGGCGCGGGTGCTGCGGAAGGAGAGCCCGAAGACCAAGATCGTCGTCTGCGAGCCGGAGGAGGCGCCGCTGCTTGGCAGCAAGGTCGAGCAGAAGCGCAAGGCCGATGGCACGCCCGCCGCGCCGCACCCCAGCTTCAAGCCGCACCCGATGCAGGGCTGGACGCCGGACTTCATCCCGAAGCTGACCGGCGACGCGGTCGACATGAAGATGATCGACCGCCTCTTGCAGATCCCGGGCCCCGAAGCCATCCGCTGCAGCAAGGAACTCGCCGCCAAGGAAGGCATCTTCGTCGGCATCAGCTCGGGTGGCACCTTCGCCGCGGCACTCCGTGTCGCCAAGGAGGCGGAGAAGGGGGCCAACATCTTGTGTATGCTGCCGGACACGGGCGAGCGCTATCTCAGCACGCCGCTCTTCGCCGACGTCCCTGCGGACATGACCGAGGAGGAGCTGGCGATCTCACGCTCGACGCCAAGCGCCCAACTCAAGACCTGAGGCCGGAACGGCCCATGAGCATGGTCTCGCGGCGCGCATCGGCGGCCGATAGCGCGTTCGACGCTGTCAAGGACTTCTACTTCAGCTCGCGTTACGGCGAGCGGCGCGGCGATCCGGGCATCGCCGACTTCACCTTCGGCAATCCGCACGAGATGCCGCTGGAAGGACTCGTCGCGGCGATCCGCGAGGGGGCGCTGCCGCAGAACAAGGACTGGTTCGCCTACAAGTCGAGCGAAGAGGCACCGCAGACGTTTCTCGCGGCAGCGGTCGGCAAGGAGCTCGGCCTGCCCTTCGAGCCGCCGGACATCGCGCTGACGGCCGGCGCCTTTGCCGCGATCTCGGTGGCCTTCCGCTTGGTGCTCGATGCCGGCGACGAGGCGATCTTTTCGGAGCCGGCCTGGTTCTGCTACGAGCCGATGTTGCTCGCTGCCGACGCCGTGCCGCGCAAGGTGGCGCTCAAAGAGCCGCGCTTCGATCTCGACCTCGACGCGATCGACGCGGCGATCGGACCGCGCACGCGGCTGGTGATCGTCAACACGCCGCACAATCCGACCGGCCGGATCTACGGGCGCGACGCCCTGATCGCGCTCGCCGACCTGCTCGAGCGCGCCTCAAAGCGGATCGGCCGCCGCATCTTTATGCTTTCGGACGAGCCCTACCGGCGCCTGCGCTTCGACGGGCGCGGCTTCGTCAGCCCGGCGGCCGTCTACCCCTGGACGCTCGTGTCGTACAGCTACGGCAAGGTTCTGCTCGCACCGGGGCAGCGGCTGGGCTACCTGGCGATCTCGCCGCTGATGCCCGCGCCCGACCGGCAGGCGCTGCGCGACGCGATGTTCGCCACCCAGATGGCGCTGGGCTGGTGCTTTCCCAACGCCGTCATGCAGAACGCCGTTCCGCACCTCGAGCGGCTGTCGATCGACGTGCAAGCGCTCACCCGGCGCCGAGACGCGCTGAGCGAAGTGCTGGCGAAGGCCGGCCACGCCGTGCTGCCGCCGGAAGGGACGTTCTACCTATGGGTCAAATGGTCGGGCAAGGACCCCGAAAGGCAGTGGAATGCGCTAGCCGATCGCGGCGTGTTCGTCATGCCGGGCAGCATCATGAATGCCAGGGACTACTTCCGGATCAGTCTGACCGCATCGGACGAAATGGTCGCGCGCGCAGTGCCGGCCTTCGCGCAGGTGTCCTGAACCGGCCGGCGCCTCCCGGCGATAGCTTTCGTGTAACATCGCCGCGCACCACAGATTGGTGTAGGCGTACGCCTCGTGGCTGGATGCGATTGCGGGAGTAGCGATGCACCCTGCGCTTGAAGGTCTGATGATTGGGGCAATTGTCGCGGCGGTGCTGCTGGGGGCCGAGTACTGGCTGCAGCGCAAGGAGGCGATCGATCGCGCCAAGCGCCTGAAGCGCGCTGTCGCGCTCGACAGCGATCAGCGCCGGCGCATCTCGACGATGGCGCGCTTCTGCCTCTTCATTCCGCCAGCGTTCGCGGCCGCCTGGTGGCTCATCTATCGCTGAGGCGGGGAGCCGCGCCTCACTTCCAGCCGATCACGTCGTAACCCAGGTCTTTCAGGCAGCGCTGCACGAAATTCCGGTGGATCGAATCCGGGCCGCCCGGCCGGAACACGCCGTGTACGGCGCCCGCGGTCGCGCCGACCGCCGCGCCCTGGGCCGCGCGCTCCAGCATGCGGCCGCCGCCGCCGATGGCGCCCGCCACCGCCGCGGTCGCGCCGCCGATCGCGGCGCCTTGGGCTGCACCACTTCCCACGTTGTTGGGCGCCTCGCCCGACGCGCCGGCGCGCTCGGCCTTGGCCATGCACTCGTCGACGTCGCGTTGGGCATGCGCTTCGCCGGCCTCCTGCATTTTCTGGTTGGGATAGAGCACAGGCCGTACTTGCGCCGTGGCGCAGGCCACGAACGAAACGACGGCGATGCATGCCACGAGGATTCGCACGGCCACGCTCCTTCCGTTGTCCTCCGGGGATACTAACGCGCCGGCCGGGCGGGCCGCCGACACGCCATCTGGCATGGATCGGCCCCGCGGGTTAACCTTCGCACCCCAAGGAGGAAGCATGCACGTCGTCATTCGCAGCCTGTGCGCCGCCATCGCTGCACTGTGGCTCGGCGCCGCACTGGCGCAGCAGAGCTACCCGACCAAGCCGATCCGCTTCATCGTCACATTTCCGCCGGGCGGCAGCTCCGACCTGATCGCGCGCGCGCTGGCGCCGGCGCTTTCGGACCGTCTGCGCCAGCAGGTGCTGGTCGAGAACAAGCCCGGGGCGGGTGGCAACATCGGCATGGACCTCGTCGCCAAGGCGGCGCCGGACGGCTACACGATGGGACTGGGCGCCGCGGGCGCGCTCGCGGCGAACGTAAGCCTCTACCCGAAAATGCCCTACGACCCGGTGAAGGACTTCGCACCAGTGTCCAACGTGGCCTTCGTGCCGTTCTTCCTCATCGCCCATCCATCGCTGCCGGCGAACAACCTGCAGGAGCTGGTCGCGCTGGCGGGCGCCAAGCCCGGCGAGCTGATGATCGGCTACGGCGGCAACGGCACAGCGATGCATCTATCGGCCGAGCTGTTCAAGCTGATGGCGAGGGTGCAGCTCGTCAACGTGCCTTACAAGGGCAGCGGCCCGGCCGCCGTGGACACCGTCGCCGGCCAGCTGCCGCTCGCGATGGTGGACGTCGCCTCGGCGATCGCGCAGGTGAAGGCGGGGCGCCTGAAGGCTCTCGCAGTCACCACGAGGACGCGCATCAGCGCTGCGCCCGACGTGCCGACGTTCGCCGAGTCCGGGCTGCCGGATTACGAGGCCACGGGCTGGTTCGGCGTGGTGATGCCCAAGGGCACGCCGCCCGAGATCGTCGGCCGCATGAACAGCGAGCTGGTGGCCGCGCTCAAGCGCCAGGACATCCACGAGCGCGTGCTGGCCGCCGGGGCCGAGCCCTCGCCGAGCACGCCCGAGGAATTCGGCGCGCTGATCCGCTCCGAGATCGTCAAGTGGGGAGAAGTCGTCAGGGCCTCCGGCGCCAAAGCAGACTGACTTTGGCGCGTCGCGCACGCACGATCCCGATCCTGCCGTCGCGGGTCACGGTCGAGGGCCTCGATCGCGCGCCGCATCGCGCGTTCCTGCGCGCGCTCGGCATCCACGGGACGGACCTCGCCAAGCCTTTCGTCGGCATAGCCTCGACCGATGGGCGCGTGACTCCCTGCAACGCGCTGCTCGGCGACTTTGCGCGCGAAGCCTGCGCCGGGGTGCGCGAGGCGGGTGGCGTCCCCTTCGATTTCGCGTCGGTCTCGGTCGCCGATTCGATGTCCATGAACCACGCCGGCATGCGCTACTCGCTGCCTTCGCGCGAGCTGATCGCCGACGGGGTCGAGGCGGTGGCGCGCGGCCACGCCTACGATGCGCTGGTGACTTTCGCCGGCTGCGACAAGACGCTGCCGGGCATGATGATGGCCATGGTGAGGCTCAACCTGCCGGCAGTCTTTGTATATGGTGGGGCGGCGCTGCCCGGCCGCTGGCATGGGCGCGACGTGACGGTCCTCGACACTTATGAAGGAGTAGGGGCCGTCCTGGCCGGCGACATGGCGCAATCGGAGCTGGACGGGCTGGAGGAAGTCTGCCTGCCCACGCTCGGCTCCTGTCCGGGGCAGTTCACCGCCAACACCATGGCGATGGTGTCGGAGACCTTGGGGCTCGCGCTGCCTGGAAGTGCCACGCTTCCCGCCGTCGCCGACAGCCGCCTGACCGTGGCGCGCGAAGCAGGTGCGGAAGTGATGCGGATTCTGCGCGACGGCGGTCCGCTGCCGCGGGAGCTGGTGACGCGCAAGAGCATCGAAAACGCCTGCGCAGCGGTGGCGGCCACCGGCGGCTCGACCAATGCAGTGCTGCACATCCCGGCGATCGCGCACGAGGCGGGAATCCGCTTCGGCATGGACGATTTCGCGCGCGTCGCGCGGCGCACGCCCTTGATCGCGGACATGAAGCCCGGCGGGCGCTACCTCGCCAAGGATCTGCACGCGGCGGGCGGCGTCTACGCGGTGCTCAAGGAGTTGCTGAGCCGCGGGGCGTTGCACGGCGATTGCCTCACGCTCTCCGGCAGGACGCTCGAAAACGTGCTTGCGGCGCACGCCGGAGCGGACGGCGACGTGGTGCGCCGCGAGCCGATCGCGGCAACCGGAGGTCTGGTGGTGCTGAAGGGCAACCTGTGCCCCGGCGGTGGCCTGATCAAGGTCGCGGGCCTGAAGACGCTCGGGTTCGAGGGCCGCGCGCGCGTGTTCGACAGCGAAGAAGCCTGCGCCGCGCTGGTGCGCGCGCGCAAGGTCCGGCCGGGAGACGTGCTCGTCATCCGCTACGAAGGTCCGAGGGGCGGGCCCGGCATGCGCGAGATGCTCGGCGTGACCGCGCTCCTCTATGGGCAGGGCATGGGCGAGAAGGTGGCGCTGCTGACCGATGGCCGTTTCTCCGGCGCCACGCGCGGCATGATGGTGGGGTACATAGGTCCTGAGGCCGCCGACGGCGGGCCGATCGCGCTCGTGCGCAACGGCGATCGCATCTCCATCGATGCCCGAAAAGCACAGGCCACTTTGCACGTGAGCAAGGCCGAGCTGGTGGCGCGTCGCAAGGCGTGGCGCGCGCCGCGCCGAGCCACGCTCAGTGGCGTGCTGGAGAAGTACGCGCGGCTGGTCGGCCCCGCGAATCGCGGGGCGGTCACCCAGTCCGGAGGCAAACCATGAGCGATCTGCCGCGCCTGGGCTTCATCGGCTTGGGCCTGATGGGCAGGCCCATGACGCAGCGCCTGCTCGCCGCGGGCTACTCGGTCACGGTCTGGAATCGCAGCCGCGAGAAGCTCTCGCCACTGCTCGAGAAGGGGGCGCACGCCGCCGGCTCGCCGGCGGCGGTTGCGCGCGCGGCCGAGATCGTGCTGATGTGCGTCACGGACCAGCATGCCGCGGAGTCCGTCTTGTTCGGGACCGACGGCATCGCCGCGGGCGGCGCGCCGGGCAAGCTGGTCGTGGATTTTTCCAGCATCGCGCCGGCGTCGGCGCGCGCATTCGCCGAGCGCCTGGAACGCGATTGCGCGATGGGCCTGGTGGATGCACCGGTTTCGGGCGGCACCGTCGGCGCGGAGCAGGGCACGCTCGCCGTCATGGCGGGTGGCAAGCCCGAGCACATCGAGCGGGCGCGACCCGTCGTCGCGCATCTCGCGCAGCGCTTCACGCGCATGGGCGACGCTGGCGCCGGCCAGGTGACCAAGCTCTGCAACCAGGTGATCGTAGGCTGCCTCTTCCCGGTGATCGCCGAAGCGGTGCGCCTTGCCGAAGCCGCGGGCGTCGACGCGCGCATGCTGCCGGCTGCGCTGAAAGGCGGATTCGCGGATTCGCTGCCGCTTCAGGTATTTGGCGCGCGCATGGCGGCGCGTCAATTCGAGCCGCCGCTCGGCGCGGTGTCGATCATGCTGAAGGATCTGGAGAACGCGGCGGCGGTGGCGAAGGACAAGGGCGTGCCGCTGCCGATGGCGCGCACCGCCGCGGAGCTCTACCGCCTGCTCGATGCGCAAGGCCGCGGCGCGCAGGAGCCGAGCGTGCTCGTGGAGTTTCTCGCGGGCAAGCGCTGACGAGAACGCGGCGGCGCAGTCAGTCGCGCGTAAGAAATTCTTCTCGACTGCACAAAAAATTTTCTCGCGCGCGCATTGAATTCGCGTTGCGATCTGATTATGATGCACGCTCGTTCGCGCAAGGGAGAGAGAGCGAGACCATGCGATCCGTCACCAAAGCAGATCTCGTCGAAGCGGCAGCGCGCGCGGGCAACCTCAGCAAGTCGAGCGCGGGCGAAGCGGTCAACGCGGTGTTCGACGCGATCGTGGCCGGCGTGGCGAAAGGCAACCGTGTGACCGTGGTGGGCTTCGGCACGTTCCTGCCGCGCAAGCGCAAGGCGCGCAGCGGGCGCAGCCCGCTAAACGGCAAGGAAATCCGCATTCATTCGAAGACCGTGCCGGCGTTCGCGGCGGGTCAGGGCTTCAAGGACCGCGTCGACAACCGTTAGCATCTGGCGTCAACCGCGAAGGGCTGTGCGCATCGGCGCGCAGCCCTTTGTTTTTTGCGGACATTGCAAAGCACAACCAGCCTTGGCAGAATTCCGACAGCCATGGACAACGTGCTGATCCTCACCCTGGATAGCCACGGCGTTCCGCACCGCTGGGTCAGTTGGCAGCAGGCCTGCTTCTACTATGCCAAGAACCTGGTCGCCTGGACGCTGGGCGAGCGCACGTTCACGTATCGCGGCGGCATCTCGCGCATTACGGGCGAGCGCTCGAGCATTACCGCGCATTCGATCATCGCCATCCGCGGCAAGGCGCTGGCAGCCAAGGGCTTCATCCAGGTGCCCCCGCTCAACAACCGAGAGCTGTTCCGGCGCGACCGCCACGTCTGCGCCTACTGCGGCGGCGAGTTCAGCTACTTCCGCCTGACGCGCGATCACATCACGCCGTTGTCGCGCGGCGGGCGGGACACGTGGATGAACGTGGTGACGGCGTGCCGCCACTGCAACGGCAGCAAGCGCAACCGCCTGCCGGAGGAATCCGGGCTGCAGCTTTTGTATGCGCCGTACGTGCCGAACAAGGCGGAGTACCTGATCCTCACCAACCGCCGCATTCTCGTCGATCAGATGGAGTTCCTGCGGCAGCACGTCGCCTCGCACTCGCGGCTGGTCGTCGCACCTGCGTGATCGGTACGGGGAAACCCAGGTTTCCCCGTGCCCCTTCCTGCGGTACAGGGAAACCCGGGTTTCCCCGTACCCCTTCCTGGAGTTAGACGAAGTACATGCCGGACTTCTGGCGCAACTCCGGTTTCCACCTGCTCGCGCGGGACGCGGCCGGTCGCCTGTGCGTGACCGACGACTACCTGCGCGCCTATTACCTGCGCCCGGAGGTGCATCCGGTGGAGGAATCCTGCGACGCCGAGCGGCGCCTGCACGCATCGCTCATGTCGGCGCCGCGGCGCGCGGTGGCAGATGCCGAGCTCGAGGCGCTGGCGGACGCCGATGCGCGCCACAACTACCGCGTGGTCCTGAAATTCCGCGACCGGCTGCTCGCGGCGGGCACGGTGGAAGGCTGCTACATGGGGCTTTTCAGGGGCACGATGGACGTGCCGCCGCTGTTCATCGGGCAGCTCGCGCATGTGATTCTCAGAAATCTGCTCGACGGCTGCGAGGATCCGCTGCGGCTGCGCACCGCCGAGCTCTTCTTCCGCGAGCAAAAGGCGACGCTGCAGGACGGCCACGCGCTGCTCGCCGACTTGGAGACCGTCGAGATGCACGCGGCCGGCACCCGCTACGGCAGCATCGGCAAGCTGATCGTCGAGGCGCAGGGCGACCTCGGCAAGGTGGACCTCGACGTGCTCGACCGTGCGAACTCGGCGCTTTACTGGGAGCGCGAGTCGCGCCACGACACGGTGATCAGCCTGACTTACGGCCGCGCGGCGCTGGACGCGCTCTGCCGCGTGATCGAGGCATGGGTGGCGCATTTCCACGGCCTGCGCGTTTCGGTCAAGCCGCTGCGCCGCATCGAGGAAGCACACTGGGCCTGGCACATCGGTCTGGACGCCGAGTCCACTTCGATCCTGAACGAGCTTTGGTCGGGCGCGCAGGTGGAGCAGGGCCGCATGCGCAACATCCTCGCGCTCTTCAGCCTGCAGTTCGAGGAGCCCGCGGCCATGCGTGCCGACATCGCCGGGCGCACCGTGTACCTCGCGCTATCGGCGAACGCCGACCAGGAGGTGCGCATGAAGCCGCAGAACCTGCTCACCAATCTGCCCCTGCATGAAGCCTGAATACTGGGACCGGGCCAAGCGCACCCTGGCGCGGCGCGACCCGCTGCTCGCCGGAATCATGCGGCGGCACCCGCGCGTGCATCTCGTGGCGCGCGGCGAGCCGTTCCAGACGCTCGCGCGCGCCATCGTCGGCCAGCAGATCTCGGTGAAGGCCGCGCAATCGGTGTGGAACCGGGTGCTGGAGGTCGCGCCGGGCATGACACCGGCGGAAGTCCTGGCGGTGAAGCGGCCGCGCCTGCGCGCCTGCGGCCTTTCGGACCGCAAGACCGAGTACATCGCCGACCTCGCGCTGCATTTCGCCGAGGGTGGCGTGCATCCGCATCGCTGGCCGGAGATGGAGGACGAGGCCGTGATCGCGGAGCTGGTCGCCGTGCGCGGCATCGGTCGCTGGACCGCGGAGATGTTCCTGATGTTCAACCTGCTGCGGCCGGACGTGTACCCGCTGGGCGACCTCGGCCTGCTGAAGGCGGTGCGGCTCACGTACTTTCGCGGACGCGATGTGTCCCTGGCGCGCATCCGCAAGCTCGGAGAGCAGTGGGCCCCGTGGCGCTCGGTTGCCACCTGGTACCTGTGGCGGTCGCTCGATCCGCTGCCGGTAGAATACTGACATGAGGGGAGGCGGCTGGGTGGAACCGGTCGCGCCGCAGGCTGCCGCCGAGCAGCACGCGGCGTCGCCGGCGTGGCCATCCGACGAGGCGCGCCAGTCGCTGCGGCTGCGCCGCTACCTGATGGGCGCGAGCACGTCGCTGCTCGCCGCGGGGGCGCTTTTCATCTTCCATTGGCTCGGCCTGCTGCCGCTCAATACCGCGGTCGGCGGCGCCGCGCTCATCGGCTTCTTCGTCATGCTGTTCTACGGGCTGTTCCGCTCGGGCCTCAACCTGCGCTTTCGCGACCCGAGCCTGACCGCCGAGATGATCTTCGCCGCGGTGCTGACGCTCGCGTACCTCATGTACCACGCTGCGCCCGCGCGCGGCGCGCTGAGCCTGTTCTATCCGGTGGCGATGCTCTTTGGCGTGCTGCGCCTGGGCACGGCTCGGCTCCTCGTACTTGCGCTGGTGGCGTTCGCTGCGCACGCGACGGTGCTGGCGCTGTCAGGGTCATTGCGCGGGCCCGACGCCGCGGACAGCTGGATGCAGCTGGCGACGCTCGCCATCGTGCTGCCGTGGTTCGCCGCCATGGGTGGCTACGTCAACAAGCTGCGGCACCGGCTCTCCGACAGCAACCGCCGGCTCAAGGAAGCCGTCGGCCGGGCGGAAGAGATCGCAACGCGCGACGTGCTGACGGGGGCCTACAACCGGCGACACCTGCTGGACGTGCTGCGGCGCGAGATCTCGCGAGCGCAGCGCGTCGGCGCGCCGCTCGCGATTTGCCTGTTCGACATCGACCGCTTCAAGAGCATCAACGACAATTGGGGGCACGCCGTGGGGGATGCGGTGCTGCAGCACTTCGCCACTGTCGCCGGCATCGGCCTGCGCGGGGTCGACGTATTCGGGCGCTTCGGCGGCGAGGAGTTCCTGCTCATCCTGCCGGATACCGACGCGCGCGGGGCCGCGGTGGTGGCCGAGCGCATCCGCGCGAGCGTCGAGCAATGCGGGTTTCCCGGCGTCCCCGCCGGTCACCAGGTGACGGTGACGATCGGCATCGCCGGCCGCGCCCAGGGCGAGGGCGGCGAGGCGCTGACGGCCCGCGCCGACCAGGCGCTGTACCGCGGCAAGGACGCGGGCAGGAACCGCGTCGTCGTCGTAGGCTAGAATCTCGCGCCCGATGAAGACCACCTTCCTCGAATTCGAGCAGCCGATCGCCGAGCTCGAGAGCCGGATCGAGGAGCTGCGCTTTGTGCAGGACGACTCGGCGGTGGACATCTCCGAGGAGATCCAGCGCCTGCAGAAGAAGAGCCAGGCTCTGACCAAGGAAATCTACGCCAAGCTCACGCCCTGGCAGGTGGCGCAGGTGGCGCGCCACCCGCAGCGGCCGTACACGCTCGACTACGTCAACGCGCTGTTCACCGGGTTCGAGGAGCTGCACGGCGACCGCATGTTCGCCGAGGACGCTTCCATCGTCGGTGGACTGGCGCGCTTCGACGGCCTGCCCTGCCTGGTGCTCGGCCACCAGAAGGGACGCGACACCAAGGAGAAGATCGCGCGCAATTTCGGCATGCCCAAGCCCGAGGGCTACCGCAAGGCGCTGCGCCTGATGCAGCTCGCCGAGAAGTTCGAGCTGCCGGTGTTCACCTTCGTCGACACGCCGGGCGCCTACCCGGGCATCGACGCCGAGGAGCGCGGCCAGTCGGAGGCGATCGGCCGGAACCTCTATGCGATGGCCGGGCTGCGCACGCCGATCATCGTGTCGATCATCGGCGAGGGCGGCTCGGGCGGGGCGCTGGCGATCGCGGTAGGCGACGTCACGCTCATGCTGCAGTACGCGACGTACTCGGTGATCTCGCCGGAGGGCTGCGCCTCGATCCTGTGGAAGAGCGCCGACATGGCGCCCGAGGCCGCGGAAACGCTGGGCATCACCGCCAACCGCCTGAAGACGCTCGGGCTGGTGGACAAGGTGGTGAGCGAGCCGCTCGGCGGCGCGCACCGCGATCCGCAGGCCGCGGCGCAGTCCCTGAAGAAGGCGCTGGCCGAGTCCTTCCGGCAACTGCGCGAGAAGAAGCCCAAAGAGCTCGTCGAGGAACGCCTCGAGCGTCTCATGAGCTATGGCAAGTACAAGGAAACCGTCGAGCGTTAGCCTCGCATTGCCCGCCCTGCGCGGCACGCATGTGGCCGTAGGGCTCTCCGGTGGCGTCGATTCCGTGGTGCTGCTGCACCGGCTGCGCGCGCTCGCGCCGAGGCTCGGCTTTCGCCTGAGTGCGGTGCACGTGCACCACGGCTTGAGTCCGCATGCCGATTCTTGGGCGACCTTTTGCCGCAAGCTGTGCAAGGAGTGGGGGGTGCCGCTTGCCGTGACCAAGGTGCGCGTGCGCCGGTCCGGCGTCGGGCCCGAGGCGGCCGCACGCGCCGCGCGCCGCGCGGCGTTTGCGCGCGTTGGCGCTGACGCGATCGCGCTGGCGCACCATCTCGACGACCAGGCGGAGACGGTGCTGCTCAATCTGCTGCGCGGCGCGGGACTGCGCGGCGCCTCCGCCATGCCGGCCGTGGGCCGGCTCGACGGCAAGGTGCTGCTGCGGCCGCTGCTCGAGGTGCGACGCCGCGAGGTCCTCGCCTACGCACGTGCGCACCGGCTGGCGTGGGTCGAGGACGAGTCCAACCGCGACGACGCGCTGACGCGCAATTTCCTGCGCCTGCACGTCGGCCCGCTGCTCGAGTCGCGCTTTCCGCGCTGGCGCGAGAATCTGGCGCGCGCCGCGCGCCTGTTCGCCGCGGCGGATGCGCGCGCCGAGCGCGCGCTGCGCGCCTTTCTCGCGCGCCGGGGACTGCGTGCGCCGAGCGAGGCGAAGCTCGTCGAGATGCTGAAGCAACTTACTTCGCGCGGTGCGCGCACGCGCATCCGCCACGACGGCAAGGAGCTGCGCGTCTACCGCGGCCGCGTAGAGGTGGCGACTGCCGGTGAGCCGCCCGCATTCACGCCGCTCGACTGGCACGGCGAGCGGCGCTTGCCGATCGCGGCGCTTTCGGGCGAGCTGCGCTTTCGCCGCGCGCGCGGCGCCGGCATCGCGGCGGCGCTCGTCGACGGCAGGACATTCCGCGTGCGTCTGCGCGGCGGCGGCGAGCGCCTGCGGCCGGACCCTCGGCGGCCCCGGCGCAGCTTGAAGAACCTGTTCCAGGAGGCGGGTGTGCCGCCGTGGCGCCGGGAGCGGCTGCCGATGTTGTTTTGCGGAGAGGAACTGGTCTGGACCGCGGGGCTGGGCGTGGACGCGGCGTGGCAGGCCGCCGCCAGCGCGCGGGGCATTGTCCCGCAGTGGCACCCTTGGCAATGATGACTCTGCTATCCTTTTCGCGGCAGTCACAACACCAATCCAAGCATCGGAGGAGGAGAGACATGCGCATCACCATCACCCGACTCGCGGTATTTCTGGCGGCGGGTCTGTTCGCGGCAGGCGCTCTGGCGCAGGCGAAGCCGGACCCCAGCTGGCCCAAGACGCTCACGCTGGGCACCGCCTCGGTCGGCGGCACGTACTTCGTCTACGGCCAGGTTTGGGCGAGCCTGGTGAACGAGAAGCTCGGCACCAGCATCAGCACACAGCAGACCCAGGGCCCCAATCAGAACATCATCCTGACGGATGAGCGCAAGATCGATCTGGGCATGGCCACCATGGGAGTGGCGCTGCAGGCGTGGAACGGCTCCGCTGCGTGGACCAACGGCAAGAAGTACCAGAACATCCGCGCCACCTTTCCGATGTACGACACGCCGTTTCACTTCATCGCGCTCGACAAGTCGGGCATCAAGTCGGTGAAGGACCTTGCCGGCAAGAAGTCGGGCATCGGCCCGCGCGCTGGGACCTGCGGCACCTACTTTCCGATGATGTTCGATACGCTCGGCATCAAGACCACGATCCGAAACGGGCAGGGCTCGGACATGGCGGCAAACCTGCAGGATGGCTTGATCGACGCCTTCCCGTTCTGCGCCGGCGTGCCGATCGCAGCCTACTCTGAACTGGAGACCACCAACAAGGTGCGCTTTTTCACCTTTACGGACGACGAGATCAAGAAACTGCAGAAGGCGATGCCCGAGCTGTCCAATTCGGTGATTCCGAAGGGCACCTACCGGCAGCAGACGGAGGATCACCGTACGGTGGGCGTCTACAACTTCGGTATCGCGCACAAGGACCTGCCGGAGGGCCTGGTGTACGGCATCATGAAGGCGGTGCTGGAGAACAACCCACAAATGGTGAAGGGGCATGCGGCGGCCAAGGAAACGCTGGTCGAGAACTGGAACCGCAACACCTTCCTGCCGTTCCATCCGGGCGCGGTGCGCTATTACAAGGAGAAGGGCATCAACATTCCGGCCAACCTGATTGGCAAGTAGGCCGACGACGAAACCAGGACCGCGCTGAGCGCCCGCTCGGCGCGGTTTTCTTGTGAGCTCGACGACACCCGCCGCTGCGCCGGTTCCTGACGAGGAGTTCGGCGGCAACAAGCGCGCGCTGAGGCCATGGGAGACCACGCTCCTCGGCGCGCTGTGCGTCGGCTTTACGCTGTTCCATCTGTTCGTCCTCAACGTCTACTCGCTCGAGCCTCTGCTGTTCCGCGCGGTCCATGTGGCGTGGGGCGGGGCGCTCGGCTTCATCCTGTACGCGGCGAGCCAGCGCGGCGGCGCCGCCAGGGGCGTGGCGTGGTACGACTGGATCCTGGTGCTCGCGTCGATCGCCTGCGGCGCCTACGTCACGGTAGAGCTCGACGGGCTGCTGTTCCGCGCTGGCGCGCAATGGACGGCCTGGGATGTGGTGGTCGGCGTTGTGGGCACTCTGCTGGTGCTCGAGTTCGGCCGGCGCACTTCCGGCTTGGCGATGGTGGTCATTGCCGGCGTGTTCCTGCTGTACTGCTTCGTCGGCCAATGGATGCCCGGGGTGCTGCAGCACCGCGGCTATTCCTTCGGGCAGGTGTTCACCTACATGTACAGCGAATACGGGATGTTCGGGGTGACCACGCAGGTATCCTCGTCCTACATCATCCTGTTCGTCTGCTTCGCCGCTTTCCTGCAGGTGTCGAAGGTCGGCGACTACATCAACGACCTGTGCAACTCCTTGTTCGGCTGGGCGCGCGGCGGGCCGGCCAAGGCCTGCGTCGCTTCCGGCGCGTTGTTCGGCACGATCTCGGGCTCGGCGGTGGCCAACGTGGTGGCTTCCGGCATGGTGACCATCCCGATGATGCGCCGGGTCGGCTACGACCGGCCGACTGCCGCGGCGATCGAAGCCACGTCCTCCACCGGAGGCCAGATCACGCCGCCGGTGCTCGGCGCGGGCGCTTTCCTGATGGCAGAGATCACCGGCATCCCCTATAGCGAGATCGCGCTCGCCGCGGTGCTGCCGGCGCTGCTGTTCTATGTCGCCTGCTGGGTACACGTCGATTTCCACGCCGTGCGACTGGGCCTGCGCGGCCTGTCGCGCGCGGAGCTGCCGTCCATCAAGCGCATGCTGGTGATGCTCTACCTGTTCTCGCCCATCGTCGTGCTGGTGTGGGCCCTGATGGAGGGCTATTCGCCGTTCCGCGCCGGCGGCCTCGGCATCCTGGTGGCGCTCATCGCGGGCTGGCTGTCGCGCGTGTTTCGCGACATCAACGAATCCGGCGTCGCGTCGACAGTGGCGAACTCCGCAGCCGCCGTCACGGCGGCGCTGCTCCTGCGCGCCGTGGTACTGGTGATCGCCACTGGCCTGCTCTACGGCGCCACGGTGACCGGCTTCAAGGCGATCAGTGGCCAATTCGGCGACTGGGCGGGCTACGGTTTCGCGCTGGCGCTGATCCTCGTTCCGGCGCTGCTGTTCGGCTGGCGGCGCATGCTCAGCGCACTGAACCTCGCCGCGCGCGACACGATCCAGCTGGTGGCGGTGTGCGCTGTCGCCGGCATCATTGTCGGCGTGGTCGCGCTCACCGGCATCGGCGGACGCTTTTCGGAGCTGATCCTCGGCGTCGCCGGCGCCAACCAGCTGCTGGCGATGATCTTCGTCGCACTCGTCGCGCTGGTGCTCGGCATGGGGATGCCCACGACGGCCGCCTACGCCATCGCCGCCGCGGTGCTGGCGCCCGGTTTGACCAAGATCGGCGTGCCGGCGCTGGTCGCGCACATGTTCATCTTCTACTTCGCCGTGATCTCCGCTATCACGCCGCCGGTCGCGCTCGCGTCCTTCGCGGCGGCGGGCATGGCTCAGGCCGACCCGTGGAAGACCTCCTGGGTGGCGCTCAAGATGGGTCTGGCGACTTTCGTCGTGCCGTTCATGTTCTATTTCAGCCCGATCCTGCTGTGGAAGGGGTCGGTCGCCGACATCGTGCAGGCGGCGGTGACCGGCTCGATCGGGGTGTGGATGCTCGCGGGCTCTACCGAAGGCTGGTTCGGCGGGCGCCTCGCAGTGCCGTTGCGCGTAGTGCTGTTCGGGGCGGCCTTGTGCCTGATCCACCCCGGCACGGTCACCGACCTCATCGGCCTTGCGATCGGCGCGCCGCTGTACGCTTGGCAGCGCCTGCGCGCGAAAGGCGCCGCTCCGGCGTAAGCCGTTGTTTTTACGCGGGTCGCAGCCAGCCCGTGCTAAAATTCCGCGTTTTCAATTTCAGGCTTCCACGGAGAATCGGGAATGGCGGTCGAGCGCACCCTGTCCATCATCAAACCAGACGCAGTCAAGAAGAATGTGATCGGCCAGATCATCGCGCGCTTCGAGAAAGCCGGGCTGCGCGTGATCGCCGCGCGCATGACGCACCTGTCGCGCGCGGAGGCCGAAGGCTTCTACGCCGTGCATCGCGAGCGGCCGTTCTTCAAGGACCTCGTCGGTTTCATGACCTCCGGCCCGGTGCTCGTGCAGGTGCTCGAGGGCAAGGATGCCATTGCGAAGAATCGCGAGCTGATGGGCGCCACCGACCCGAAGAAGGCGGCCAAGGGCACCATCCGCGCCGATTTCGCGGAATCGATCGACGCCAACGCCGTGCACGGCTCGGACGGGCCGGAGACGGCGCGCACGGAAGTCGCGTACTTCTTCCCGGCGTGCGAGGTGTACTCGCGCTGACATGAAGACCAATCTCCTCGGCCTGGATGCCGCCGGCCTCGCCGCGTTCTTCCAGACGCTGGGCGAGAAGCCGTTCCGCGCGCGCCAGGTCATGCAGTGGGTGCACCAGCGCCGCGAGTCCGATTTTGCGCGCATGAGCGACCTGGCGAAGGACCTGCGCGCCAAGCTCGCGGCCAAGGCCGTGGTGGCCGCGCCGCAGATCGTCGGCGACCACGTGGCGGCGGACGGCACGCGCAAGTGGCTGCTCAAGGTGGACGGCGCCAACGCCGTGGACGCCGTGTTCATCCCCGAGCCGAGCCGCGGCACGCTGTGCGTCTCGAGCCAGGCGGGCTGCACGCTGGACTGCGCGTTCTGCTCCACCGGCAAGCAGGGCTTCAACCGGAATCTCGCCACCGCGGAGATCGTGGGCCAGCTCTGGCTCGCCAATCGCCTGCTCGGCGGTGCGCGCCCGGTGACCAACGTGGTGCTGATGGGCATGGGCGAGCCGATGCTCAACCTCGACAACGTGATCCCGGCGCTGCGCCTGATGCTCGACGACAACGCCTACGGCCTTTCCCGGCGCCGGGTGACCGTCTCCACCTCGGGCGTGGTCCCGGGCATGGACCGGCTGCGCGAGGAATGCCCGGTGGCGCTCGCGGTGTCGCTGCATGCGCCCAACGATGCGCTGCGCGACCGGCTGGTGCCGGTGAACCGCAAGTACCCGATCCGCGAGCTGATCAAGGCTTGCAACCGCTACCTGGAAAGGGCGCCGCGCGACTTCATCACCTTCGAGTACGTGATGCTCGACGGGGTGAACGACAGCGATGAGCACGCGCGCGAGCTCGCGGATCTTGCCCAGCGTGTCAGCTGCAAGTTCAACCTCATCCCGTTCAACCCGTTTCCGCGCACCGAGTTCCGGCGCTCGCCGGAGGAGCGCATTCGCAAGTTCGCGCAGATCCTGCAGCGCCGCGACATCACGGTCACCACGCGCAAGACGCGTGGCGACGCGATCGATGCCGCTTGCGGGCAGCTCGCCGGCGCGGTCGCCGACCGTACGCGGCGCAGCAAGACTTTGCGCATCGCGGAGCTGCACACGTGAGGCGCGCCGTCCTCGGCATGGCGCTGCTGGCGCTGCTCGCCGCCTGCGGCACGCCGCAGCCGGAGGGCCCGAAGATCGAGTCGTCCACCATGACGGGCGGTACGCACGATCCGCGAAACCGCGCCCGAGTGCGCACCGAGCTGGCCGCGCTGTATTACCAGCGCGGCAACATGAACATTGCATTGGAGGAGCTGCGCCTCGCGGTGGAGGCCGACGCGAGCTATGCCACGGCGCATGGGATGTTCGGTCTGGTCTACATGGAGCTCAAGGAGAATGCGCTCGCGCAGGCGAGCTTCGAGCGCGCGCTCGGTCTCGCGCCTGATGACCCCGACATCAATCACAATTACGGCTGGTTCCTGTGCCAGACCGGCCGCGAAGCCGCGTCCGCGGCGTACTTCGATCGCGCGCTGCGCAATCCGCTGTATGCGACGCCGGCGCGCACGCACACGGCCGCGGGCACTTGCGCGCTGCGGCGCGGCGACCTGAAGAGCGCCGACGCTTCCCTGCAGAAAGCCCTGGCGATCGATCCGAGCCAGCCGGCCGCGCTGCTGCAGCTCGCCCAGGTGCGCTATCGCCAGGGACGGCTGGACGAGGCGCGCAAGCTCCTCGCGCGCCACGCCAACCTGGTCGAGCCCACCGCGGAGTCGCTGTGGCTCGCCTTGCGCGTCGAGCGCCGCCTCGGCCAGCGCACCACCGAGCTCTCCTACGCCAACCAGCTGCGGCGCCGGTTCCCGGCCTCGCGCGAAGCGCAAGCGCTGCAGCGCGGCCAGTATGAGTGACGCGGCATTCGCTACGCTCGCGCGCGCGCGCGAAGCGGCGGGCCTGACCCTCGAGCAGGCCGCACGGCAACTGAAGTTCGCGCCGCGGCAGCTCGAAGCCCTGGAGGCGGGCGAGCTGCAGCGCCTGCCGGGCGGCACCTTCGCGCGCGGCATGGTGCGCAGCTACGCGCGGCTGCTGCACGTCGATCCCGAGCCGCTGCTCGCGCAGATCTCCGCGCAGGTGGCGCCGCCGGACGCCGAGCGACTGGCGCAGCGCTACAGCCAGCCAGTCCCCTTCACGGACGGCGCGCGGCGCACCAACATCGCGTACGCCGCCTTGTCGCTTACGCTGCTGGTGGTCGTCGCCGCGGTGGCCCTGCAATGGCGCCAGGAGCGCGCGAGCGCGCCTACGCTCGCCTTCGTGTCGCCGGCGGCCCAGCCACCCGCCGAGGCGGCGCGGGAGGAGATCGCGAGCGCAGCGGCGGTGCCGCCAGTAAGCGCGAAGCCTGCAAGCAAGACGGTTGCGGGCGCTACGGCGGCGGGCAAGTCGTCCGCGACCACACCGCCCCCCGGCAAGTCTTCCGCAAGCACGCCGCCGCCGGGCAAGTCCTCGCCCACCATGGCCGGCCTGAACTCGGGCAACGCGCCTGCGTCCGCCACGCCTTCCGGCAAGGCGCCCATGGGCACGCCTGCCACGGCGACGGCGCCATCGGGCAAGATGTCGGCTGCGCCGCCGTCCGCAATTGCGCCCGCAAAGCCGGCCGCCGTGGCGCCGGCGGGATCTGCCTCGTCAGGGCCGGGAACGCTCGCGCTGCAGTTCGAAGGCGAATCCTGGGTCGAGATCCGCAGCGGCAGCGGCAAGCTGCTGGTGGCGAGCCTCAATGCCGCCGGCACCGAGCGCGTGGTGAGCGGCCTGCCGCCATTCGAGATCGTGATCGGCAATGCGCAGCAAGTGCGCCTCACCTACAACGACAAGCCCGTGGACCTGACGCCCTACGTCAAGGTCGAAGTCGCGCGCTTCACGCTGCCCTAGCGATGTCCGCGCGCAGGATGTCGAGCCGCGTTATGGTGGGCCCGGTGGCCATCGGCGGCGGCGCGCCGGTAGTGGTGCAGTCCATGACCAACACCGACACCGTGGACGCGGCGGCGACCGCGCGCCAGGTCGAGGAATTGTGGCGCGCCGGCTCCGAGCTGGTGCGCATCACGGTCAACACGCCGGAGGCCGCGGCGCAGGTGGCCGGCATCCGCGCGCGGCTCGATGCGGCAGGATGCCACGTGCCGCTGATCGGCGATTTCCACTACAACGGCCACAAGCTGCTGGCGCAGTTTCCCGACTGTGCGCGCGCGCTCGCCAAGTACCGGATCAACCCGGGCAACGTCGGCAAGGGGGCGAAGCGCGACGAGCAGTTCGCCACCATGATCGAGACCGCGATCCGCCACGGCAAGCCGGTGCGCATCGGCGTCAACTGGGGGAGCCTCGACCAGGAGCTGCTCGCGCGTCTGATGGACGACAATGCGCGCCGCGCCGCGCCGCTCGACGCGCACGAGGTGACGCGCGAGGCCGTGATCCGCTCGGCCCTCGACTCGGCGCAGCAGGCCGAGCAGTGGGGCCTGCCGGCGGAGCGCATCGTCATCTCCTGCAAGATGAGCGGCGTACAGGACCTGATCGCGGTGTACCGCGAGCTCGCGCGGCGCTGCGGCTATGCGCTGCATCTCGGCCTCACCGAGGCGGGCATGGGGTCCAAGGGCATCGTCGCCTCCAGCGCAGCGCTTGGCGTGCTGTTGCAGGAAGGCATCGGCGACACGATCCGCGTATCGCTCACGCCCGAGCCGGGCGGCGATCGCACGCGCGAGGTGATCGTGGCGCAGGAGATCCTGCAGACCATGGGCATCCGCTCGTTCACGCCGATGGTCGCCGCCTGCCCGGGCTGCGGGCGCACGACCAGCACGGTATTCCAGGAGCTCGCCGCGCGCATCCAGGCTTACCTGCGCGCGCAGATGCCGGTGTGGCGCGAGCGCTACCCCGGCGTGGAGGAGATGCGCGTCGCCGTGATGGGCTGCGTGGTCAACGGCCCCGGCGAATCCAAGCACGCCGACATCGGCATCAGCCTGCCGGGCACCAACGAGCTGCCGGTCGCGCCGGTGTACGTGGACGGGGCGAAAACCGTGACGCTGAAAGGCGAGCGCATCGCGGAGGAGTTCCAGGCGCTGGTGGAGGAGTACGTCCGCAGGAACTACGCGCCGGGCGCCGCCCGCGCGCGCGCAAAGCACGTACCGATCAAGGCAGCCTAGGGAGCCTCTGAGGGTGAGCGACGCCATCCAGGCCGTGCGCGGCATGAACGACGTATTGCCCGACGAGGCGGAGTTGCGGCTGTGGCTCGAGGGCGTGGTCGCCGGCTGGTTCGCGCGCTACGGCTACCGGCCGATCCGCACGCCGCTGCTGGAGCAGACGGGTCTCTTCCGGCGCGCTATCGGCGAGTCCACCGACATCGTCGAGAAGGAGATGTACACCTTCACCGATGCGCTCAACAACGAGAGCCTCACGCTGCGGCCCGAGGCCACCGCCTCGACGGTGCGCGCGGCGATCGAGCACAGCCTGGTGTACGACGGACCGAAGCGCCTCTGGTACGAGGGGCCGATGTACCGCCACGAGCGCCCGCAGAAGGGGCGCTATCGCGAGTTCTACCAGTTCGGCGCGGAGGCGCTGGGCTATGCCGGCCCGGACGTGGACGCCGAGCTGATCGTGATGTGCGAGGCGCTCTGGCGCGAGCTCGGGCTGGAGGGCATCCGCCTCGAGCTCAACACCATCGGCTCACCGCAGGAGCGCGCGCGCTATCGCGCCGACCTGGTGAGCCACCTGCAGGCACACGAGGCGCGGCTCGATGCCGACGCGAAGCGCCGACTGCAGACCAACCCGCTGCGCGTGCTCGACTCCAAGAACCCCATGGTGCAGGAAGTCGTGGCGAAGGCGCCAAGCCTGCTCAGCTACCTGGGCGCGGAATCGCGGGCGCATTTCGAGGGCCTGCAGCTGCTGCTCGCGGCTGCGGGCGTGACCTACCAGGTCAATGCGAGGCTGGTGCGCGGCCTGGACTACTACAACCTGACCGTGTTCGAGTGGATCAGCGACCGCCTCGGCGCCCAGGGGACGGTGTGCGGCGGCGGGCGCTACGACGGCCTGTTCGCGCAGCTCGGCGGCAAGCCCACGGCGGGCGTCGGCTTCGCGGCCGGCGTCGAGCGGCTGGTGGCGCTGTTGCGCGACGCGGGCCGCGCGGCGCCGGCGCGCCGGCCCGACGCCTACCTGGTGTTCCAGGGCGAGGGCACGCTCGCCTACGCGTTCACACTCGGCGAGGAGCTGCGCGCAGCGGGCCACGCGGTCGTGCTGCACGCCGGCGGCGGCAGCTTCAAGTCGCAGATGCGCAAGGCCGACGCGAGCGGCGCGCAGGTGGCGCTGATCGTCGGCGAGGAGGAGCTCAAGGCAGCGGCGGTCACGGTGAAGCCGTTGCGCGAGGCGCGCGAGCAGCAGCGCGTGCCGCGCGCCGGGCTGGCCGGCCGCTTGGCAGACATACTCAAAGGACCCTGAAATGGCATTGCAGAACCTCGACCTGGAAGAGCAGGAGCAGCTGGCCGAACTCAAGGCATGGTGGAAGCAGTTCGGCAACCTGGTGCTGCTCGCGATCATCGCGGCCTCGATCGCAGTGTCCGGCTGGGGCGGGTGGCGGTGGTATCAGCGCAACCAGGCCGTGCAGGCGGGCGCGCTGTACGACACGCTCGCCAAGGCCGTGGGCACGGGCGACGCGAAGGCGGTGCGCGACGCCGGCGGCGCGCTCACGGAGAGCTTTCCGGGCACGCTCTACGCCTCGATGGGCGCCCTGGCGATGGCGCGCTTTCACTTCGACCGCAACGAGCTGAAGAGCGCCAAGGCGCAACTGCAATGGGTCATCGAGCACACGCCCTCGGAGGAATACCGCGAGCTCGCGCGGCTGCGGCTCGCCAACGTCCTGCTGGACGAAAAGGCGTACGACGAGGCCTTGAAGCTGCTCGAGGCGAAGCCCCTCGATGCCTACGCCGCGCAGGTCGCGGCGCTGCGCGGCGACCTGCTGCTCGCCAAGAATCAGCGGGCGGAGGCGAAAGAGGCCTACCGCCTCGCGCTGGAGAAGGCGGGCAGCCACGGCGGTGCGTTCCGCGAGAGCATCCAGTTGCGCCTCGACGCACTGGGAGGTTGACGATGACGCGGCGCGCGGCGCTGGCGGCGCTTGCCCTCGCGGCCGCGGCCTGCTCGTCCGGATCGGGCGGGCCGAAGCCGGCTGAGCTGCCGGCGCTCGAGCAGGGCAAGGAGCTGCGCGTGCTGTGGTCGGCGAGCGTCGGCGACGGCGGTGCCTTCGTGTTCACGCCGGCGCTGGCGGGCGAGAGCCTCTACGCGGCTTCGCGCGAAGGCGCGGTGACGCGCCTCAAGGCGGCAAGCGGCGAGGTGGAGTGGCGCGTCGAGCTCCCAGTGCGCCTTTCCGCCGGTGCCGGCGCAACCCCGCGCACGGTGGTGGTGGCCTCCGACCGCGGCGACCTGTTCGCGCTGGAAGCCGACACGGGCAAGCCGCGCTGGCGCGCGCGCGTGTCGAGTGAAGTGCTGGCGACGCCACGCATCGCCGGCGGGCTGGTGCTGGCGCGCAGCGCCGACAACCGCGTGTACGCATTCGGCGAGGACGACGGCAAGCGCCGCTGGGTCTACCAGCGCGCCTCGACACCGCTGATGGTGCGCACGCCTGCGGGCATCACCGTGGACCAGGACTCCGTCTATGCGGGCTTTCCCGGCGGCAAGCTCGTGGCGCTCGCGCTCGCCACCGGCGCCCCGCGCTGGGAGGCGACCGTCGCGGTGCCCAGGGGGACCACCGAACTCGAGCGCGTGACCGATGTGGTGGGCGATCCCGCGGTGCTGGGCCGCGAGGTCTGCGCCGCCGCGTTCCAGGGGCGCATCGCCTGCTTCGACGAGCGCAACGGCAACCAGCTTTGGGCGCGCGACCTGTCCACGGTGACCGGCGCGAGCGTGGACGCGCGCTACGCATTCGTCGCCGACGACCGCGGCGCGGTGCACGCCCTGGACCGATCGAGCGGCCGCAGCGTCTGGAAGCAGGACCGCCTGGCGTACCGCCAGCTCACGGCCCCCTTGCCGTTCGGCGCGGAAATCGCGCTCGGCGACCTGCAGGGCTACGTGCACCTGCTGGCGCGCGAGTCTGGCGCTTTCACGGCGCGCGCGAGCACCGACGGCAGCCCGGTGCGCGCCGCGCCGATCGCGTTGCCGGGCGGCTTCGTCGTGCAGACCCAGGGCGGCACGCTCTACGCCCTGGTGCCGGGCAAGTCCTGAGAGATTTGCGCGCATGACACCGGTCATCGCCCTGGTCGGGCGGCCCAACGTGGGCAAGTCGACGCTGTTCAATCGGCTGACGCGCCGCCGCGACGCCATCGTGGTGGACGTGCCCGGCGTGACCCGCGACCGGCACTACGGTGAAGGGCGCATGGGCGAGCGGCCGTTCATTGCCATCGACACCGGCGGCCTGGAGCCCAGCGCGAAGACGGGCATCTACGTCGAAATGGCGCGCCAGGCGGAGCAGGCGATCGCCGAAGCCGATGCGGTGGTCTTCATGACCGACGGGCGCGGCGGCCTGCATGACGACGACCGGGTCATCGCCGGCCGGTTGCGCAAGCTGGGCGTGCGCGTCTGGCTGGCGGTCAACAAGTGCGAGGGCATGGCGAGCGATGCTGCGGTCGCGGAATTCCACGCGCTCGGCCTCGGCGCGCCGCAGCCGATTTCCTCGGCGCACGGCGACGGCGTCGCCGACCTGCTCGAGGGCGTGCTGGCGGAATTTCCGGCGGCCGCCGCCGAGGAGCGCGAGGCGCGGGACAAGCAGCCGCGCGTGGCCATCGTCGGCCGGCCCAACGTCGGCAAGTCGACGCTGGTGAACGCGCTGGTCGGCGAGGAGCGCGTAATCGCCTTCGGCGAGCCGGGCACCACCCGCGACGCGATCGAGGTGCCCTTTGAGCGTGGCGGACGGCGCTACACGCTCATCGACACCGCCGGCCTGCGCAAGCGCGGCAAGCAAGCCGAGGCGGTGGAGCGCTTCTCCATCGTCAAGACGCTGCAGGCCATCGAGGAGTCCAACGTCGCCGTGCTGGTGCTGGACGCCGCCGAGGGCGTCTCCGAGCAGGACGCGCACGTCGCCGGCTACATCCTGGAGCGCGGCCGCGCGCTGGTGGTGGCGGTCAACAAGTGGGACGCCGCCGGCAAAGAGGCACGCGAGCGCATCAAGCGCGATCTCGCGTGGAAGCTGGGTTTTCTCGGCTTCGCCGAGACGCACTACCTTTCGGCGAAGACCGGCAAGGGCCTGGGAGAACTGATGCGCTCGGTGGATGCCGCCTACGCCGCCGCGATGGCGCGCATGCCCACGCCCAAGCTGACGCGCGCCCTGATCGCGGCGGTCGAGCGCCAGGCACCGCCGCGCAAGGGACTGCGCCGCCCCAAGCTGCGCTACGCGCACCAGGGCGGGCACAACCCGCCGCGCATCATCATCCACGGCAATTCCCTCGACGCGCTGCCCGACAGCTACCGGCGGTACCTCGAGGGATATTTCCGCAGCACCTTTGCGCTGCAGGGAACGCCGCTCAGGGTCGAATTCCGCACCGGCCGCAATCCCTACAAGGGCAAGGGCGCGGCCGATGCCTACGCGCGGCGAAAGGCTGCCGCGCGCTGAGCGATCGTGTGGGAGACCACGCGCCAGGCCACCATGCGCCCGATGCGCGCGAAATCGAGCACCGGCCTGAAATGGCTGGCGCGCGCGCGGTCGCTGTAGACCACCTGCACGGGCACGCACAGCGCCCGCACCCCCAGCCGCGCCGCCTCGATCAGTATTTCGCTCTCGAAGACGAACGAGTGGGCGCGGTCGCAGCGCACGTGCGCTTCGCGCAGCACGCGGGCGGGATAGACTCGGAAGCCCGACTGGCTGTCGGCGATGGCGTAACCCGCCGCGAGCCCGATCCAGAAGTTGCCCATGCGGTTCGCCCAGTAGCGCGCCGGCGGTATGCGGCGGCGCTGGTGCAGGCGCGAGCCGATGACGATGCGCTCGGGCGCTTCGCGCCAGGCGCGCAGCAGTACCGCGATGTCTTCCGGGCAGTGCTGGCCGTCTCCGTCGAGCGTGACGATGGCGCTGGCGCCGCGCCGCATCGCCTCGTCGGCGCCCCGGCGCAGGCTGGCCGCCTTGCCCAGATTGCCCTCATTGCGCAGCAGGACCAGGTCCACGCCCGCGAGCGCGCGTGCCGTGGCGTCGGTCGAGCCGTCGTCGACCACGATCACCAGCTCCGCCTGCCGACGCGCTCGCTGCGCCACGTCGCGGATGGTCGCGGCCTCGTTGTAGGCCGGGATCACCACGGCTTCGAGCATCGCAGGGTTCACGCGATGCCGCCGTCGATCGGAACGACCTGGCCGGTAATGTAGCCCGCGCGCTCCGACATCAGGAAGGCCACCAGTGCGGCCACCTCCTGCGGCGTCCCGGCGCGTTGCAGTGGCACCAGCTGCGCGATGCGCTCGGGCGGGAAGGCCTCGGTGCTCATGGCGGATGCGATGATACCCGGCGCCACCGCGTTCACGGTGACGCCGCGCGAGGCCACCTCCAGCGCGAGTGAGCGGGTGGCGCCATGCAGCCCCGCCTTGGCCGCCGCGTAGTTGGCCTGTCCGCGATTGCCGAGGATCGCCGACACCGAGGACAGGCTGACGATGCGCCCCCAGCGCGTGCGCAGCATCGGCAGGAGCAGCGGCTGCACCAGGTTGAAAAAGCCGTACAACGACACGTCGATCACCCGGCGCCATTGCAGCACGCTCATGCCCGCGAGCGGCGCATCCTCGTGCACGCCGGCGCAGTGCACGACGCCCTGGATCGGGCCTTGCTCGAGCAGTCCGCCCAGGGTAGCGGCGCTGGCCGAGGCATCGACCAGGTCGAAGCGCAGGCACTGCGAGCCAATCTCGGCGGCGAGCGCCTCGGCGCGCGCGGCGTTGGCGTGCGCATGCACGATCACCTGCCAACCGTCGGCGGCGAGCTGCCGGCAGACTGCGGCGCCGATCTCGCCGCTGCCGCCGCTCACCAATGCGCGGCGCGTCATGCCGGTTCCTCGTCCAGCACGACGGCAACGCGGCCGCTGACGAGCAGGCGCGCGCCCGTTTCTACGGCGAACGCGTAGAGCAGGTGCCTGCCGTTCGCGACCAGCCGCTCCGCGCGCACCTGCAATGGACCCTCGATGTCGTCGAGCCGCTCGACGTGCATCACTACTTGGCGTACGCCGGCGAGCAATCCCCGGCCCGCGGCACCGCCGAGGAGCGCGCAATGCGCGGCGAGGGCCTGCGCAGCGTACTCGATGGCGGCGAGCGCCGGCAGCCGGTCCGCGCAGCGCAGCGGATTGCCCGCGTCGCGGTGGCTCACGGCGTGGCATACGATGCTCTCGCGGTCGTAGCGCGCGATGCCGCTGAGCAGGCACATCGGCCCTTGCTGCGGTACCAGCTGCGCGATGTCCACGTGCGCAACGTCCAGCGGCGTCACTGACGTACCTCGATGGCGACGTGGCTGTCCCCATCGTAGGGCAGCTCCAGCTCGGGTGGCCCGGCTCGCAGGCAGGCAGCGAGAAGCGGCAGCGCCTGCGCCGCCGGGTTGGACTGAAACCCGGCAGGGATGGACAGCGGCCAGGCAGTGCGACACGCACCCGGTCTCAGGGCAACGCGAAACGCGGTCGGCCCGGTATCTGGCGGATCGAGCAGCAACGCCGCGGCGAAGGGATGCGCCACCGGCCACAGCGCGTGCATCGGTTCGGGGTAGGGCAGGTCATAGGCGACGAGCAGCACGCTGCGCCGCTCGACGGCCGCTTGAGTGGCGGCCTCGAGCAGGCCGATGGCGAAGCTGCCCTCGAATCCGCTCAGGCTGGTGGACGCGGCATGCGAGTGCGTGGCGATGCTCCAGTATCCCGCCGGCGCGTTGTGCACCGAATTGTGGAACCGTGTCGGCGACACGACCGCTTGCGGAGCGGCAAGCGCCTCGCAGATCTGGTGGGTGATCGCGCCGTCGCCGCCGCAGGAGGCGAACACCGTCGCCACGGCGTCCGCTTCGCGGCCGTCGAGGGCCTGTTGCGCAACGGCGAGCGCCCAGCGCACCGACGCCGAAGCGCGCCGCCGCTCTGTCGCCGGCAGCAGCGTGGGCGCCGGATCGGGCGCCGGGCCGGCCACGTAGAGCGCGCTGCCCTGGAGCACGGCACGCGCGGCAGGCCAGTCCGCGAGACCCGGACCCAGCACTGCCTGGCCGGCAAGGCAGACCTGCATCACGCCTTGCCGAACAGCAGGCTGCAGTTCGTGCCGCCGAAGCCGAACGAATTGGACATGGCGCGCGCGACCGGGTGCGCCTCGGTGTCGAATTGCAGGCGCAGACCGAACTGCGGGTCGGCGCGCCTGGTATTGACGGTACCCGGCAGAAAGCTGTGGCGCAGCGCAAGGAGCGTGATGACCGCTTCGACCGCGCCGGCCGCGCCCAGCGTGTGGCCGGTCAAGCCCTTGGTGGCGCTGCAAGCGACGCCATTGCCGAACACCGCGCGCACCGCCGCCGCTTCCGCGGCGTCGTTGTTGCGCGTGCCGGTGCCGTGCAGGTTGAGATAGTCGACATCCTGCGCCGCGACGTCCGCCAATTGCAGCGCCGCGCGCATCGCGCGCACTGCGCCGAGACCCTGAGGATGCGGCGTGGACATGTGGTGGGCGTCGGCGCTCTCGCCGTACCCGAGCAGGGCAAGCGCTTCGCCGCTGCGGTCCACCGGCTCGAGCAGCGCAAAGGCCGCCGCCTCGCCGAGCGAGATGCCGTCGCGCGCTTCGTCGTACGGGCGGCACGGCTGCGTCGAGAGCAGCTCCAGCGAGGCGAAGCCGTGCAGCGTCGTCAGGCAGAGCGTCTCCACGCCGCCAACCACCGCGGCATCGCACAGGCCCGCGGCGACGGCGCGCGCAGCCGCGGCAAACGCCTTCGCGCTCGAGGAGCAGGCCGCAGACACGACGCAAGCGGGGCCCGCAAGGCCGAGCCGCTGCCGCACGAAATCGCTCACTGAGTAGAGATTGTAGGTGTGGCGGAAGCTGAGCCCTGCGGGCAGCGCGCCGCTGGCGGGGTCGCGGTGCCGGAACGCAAGCTCCGCTTCGAGGATGCCGGAACTGCTGGTGCCGAGGTACACGGCGACGCGGTGCGGCCCGTGTCGCTCGGCGGCGCGCGCGACGCGCAGTTCGAAGCCATCCTGCCGCAGGCCCGCCTGCGCCAGCCGGTTGCTGCGGCAGTCGAACTGCGCGAGCGGCGCGGGCAATCGCTCGCTTTCCAGGCCGCTCACGCGGCCGATGTAGGTGGGCAGCGTGCAGTCGAGAAAGTCGTTGCGGCGCAATCCGCTGCGCCCTTCCCGCAGCGCGGCTACGGTCGACGCCGTGCCCTCGCCGAGCGCGCTGGCGATGGCCAGTCCAGTGATGTAAATCGGCGTCAAGATCTGCGCCAATGTTACACAGGCTTGCGCGCGAGCAGCGCGCTGAGCAGAAACGCGTACAGCGTGCCGCAGATGACGGTGACCCCGATGGCACGCAGCACCGGCGTGCCGCAGGTGCTGAGCGCCAGCGCGGCGCACAGGCTCGTGAGGCTGGCGGCGAGGATCGTGAGGCGCGTCAGCGCGCGCTCGGCATCATCGGCGGCGCGCCGGTTGAAGAACAGGGCGTAGTTGAGCCCGACGCCGATGACCAGCAGCAGTGCCATCAGATGCACGATCGTCAGGCGCGAGCCCGCCGCGAGCAGTGTCGCCACCGTGAGCAGCGCCGCCGCGAGCGCCGGCGCCAGCACGCGCAGCGTCGCCTTGCCGTCGCGCAATCCGGCGAACACCAGGACTGCGATACACGCGAGACCAAGCGCGAACAGCCGCAGCGACTCCAGGCGGTAACTGGCCACCAGCGCATCGGCCTCGCGCTTGAGGTCGATGTGCAGCACCGCGTCGTCGCCCAGCGCATGCAAGGCCGCGTCCAGCGCCTCGACGTCGCGCACTGCGGCGAGCGGCACCAGTGCCACCCAGCCTTGGGCCCCCTGCGTGAGGAGGGATTCCAGCCTGGGCGCGATCGCGGTGCCTTCCCAAGTATCAGCGTCCAGCCAGGCGGCGCGCCGCGCGCGCTCCACGTCGGCGAGGAACGGTGCGAACACGCCGGGCCGAAACGGCAATTCCTGCGTGGCTTGTTGCAGGCGCGCGGCCAGCGTCGCGGCCTCCGGCAGAGCGGCACGGCGTTGGTCTTGCGCGTGACGGCTCGGCAGGTAGCGCGCCGCCATGTCGTAGGCGCCGATCCAGCCTGCGGCGACCGCGCGCTCGAGCAATGGAACGAGCCGCTCGCTCGCCTGCAACGCGGCTTCACGCGTTGCTGCGCGCACCGCAAGCAGGTGGCGCAGGTCCGGCGCGCCGAGCTGGCCGCGCAGCTCGCTGTCGAGTGCTTTCAGCTCCGGCGGCACCGGGCTGAGGTTCGCCAGATCGTCGTCCCACAGATGGTCGCGATGCGCGGCGATCACCAGCGCGGCGCCGAGCACCGCGAGCGCCACGAGCCAGGGACCGCGATCGCGCAAGCGCGGCAGCGTGCCCACCGCCAACGGCAGGCCGCGCAGCTTACCTTGCAGGGCGTGCGCCGGCGTGAGCGCCGGCAGCACCCGCCAGACCACCAATCCGGAGACGCCGATGCCTACGATGAGCAGCGTGCCGAGTTGCGCCAGCCCGCGAAAGCTCGACAGCAGCATCGCCAGCGCGCCGCAGGCGGTCGTGAGGATCGCGAGAGCCAGTGTTGGCCAGATGCGCGCGGCGGTGCGCGTGAGCGGCTCGCCGCGCGTCGCGTGCGCGTACAGGTAAGTCGGGTAATCGACCGCCTCGCCCACGAGGATCGCGCCGAACGCGAGGGTGATGCCGTGCACCGGGCCAAAGAGCACGCTCACCGCTGTTACGCCCGCCAGCATGCCGGAGGCCGCCGGAAGGGCCGACAGCACCACGGGCCACGGCGAGCGGTAGACGGCAGCAAGGATCAGCAGCACGCCCGCGAGCGAGAACAGCGTCGCGCGCTGCGCGTCCGCATCGATCGTGGCGCGCGCGGCCGCGGCCGCGAGGCCGGGACCCGCTAGGCGCAGGCTGGCGCCGGCGGGCGCCAGTTCGGCGAAGCGCGCATGCACCAGCGCCGCGGCGCGCGCCTGCGCATTGATGTCGAAGCCCGGCGCCCGTGTCTGCGCGACCAGCAGCGCGCGCTTGCCGTCGGCGCTTTGCCACACGCCGTGGCCGAGCGCCGGCACCGCCGCGCCGCCCAGCTGCGCGGCGATGCGTCGGAACTCCCCTGTGGGATCCGCGGGAAGGGTGCGCCGGGTCAGCAGGCCGAGCGGCGAGGCGAGCAGCTCGAGCTCCTCCTGCAGGGCAGTGCGCAGTCCCTGCGCACTGAAGCGCTGCGTCTGCACGCCCGGGCTGAGCACATAGCGCAGGGCGAACAGCAGCTCGCCTTCATGCGACTGCCGCGACGGGTCGCCGTTGGCCACGGCTTCGAATGCGCCGCTCGCCTCCAGGCTCTGCGCCAGCCGGCGGCTCGCGTCGGCGAGCGCAGCACTGTCGGCGCCCTCGATGCCCATGAGCATCAGCCGTGCGGCGACACCAGCGCGGAGCTGGTCCACGAGGACCTCCTGCGCGGGAGTTGCCGCCGGCGGCAGGAAACCGCTGAGGTCGGTGCTTACCGAGAGGTGGCGGAACAGCCAGCCCCCGCAGGCGAGCAGCAGTGCGATCCAGAGCGCCAGCGTCACGCGCGCGCTACGCGTCACGGCTTGACCTCGCGAATGGTCATGATGGTGCGATCACCCGCCGCTTCGTTGAACTCGATGCGCATGATGCGCGCCGCCGAACCTTGCAGCCGCACCTCCGCCAGCATGTCTGCCACGCCGGGGTCGCGCGGCGTGAGGCTCAATGTCCATGCCTCGCGCCCACCCGTGAGCTTGAGGTAGTAGTGGCGTTCGAGGGCAGCGAGATCGCCCGCGAGCGTGGCGCGCAGGCTCTCTACCATTGCGTACGCGGCGGGCAGGGACGCGAGCGCGTAGCTCCTGTGCTCGCCGCGCGCGGGGTTGTCCACGCTCACCCGATTGCCTTCGATGAGGATGGTTTCCTCGTAAGGGGATTGCACGTGGCGCTCGAGCCTGTCCGGCCGCACGTAGCGCAAAGTGCCTTGCACCTCGAGCGGCACGCGCAGCATTTGCATCCGCCGCACTTCGGTGAAGCGCGCCTCCGCCGCCGGCACCTCCGCAAGCCCTTGCATCAGGGCGGGGAGGCTGAACGCCTCCTCGGCGGCACAGGGCAGGCAGAAGCCGGTAAGCACCAGCGCAACAGCGATGCGGCGCATGTCAGTCGTCTCGCCAAAAGTCGTAGAAATTGAACCAGTTCCACGGCGCGGCGCGCGCATGCGCCTCCAGCCGCGCGGCGTAGCGCTGCAGCTCCCGCGCCACCGCTTCCTCGCGAGCAGGGTGCTCCGCCGGCAGGCGCCCGGCGAGCAGCTCGAAGTGCGCGTCGTAACGCCGCGGGCCGCGATACAGGCAGAAGAAGGTCACCACGGGCGCGCCGAGCAGCGCGGCCGCGAGCAGCGGCCCCGCAGGGAAGCGCGCACGCTCGCCGAAGAAATCGCAGGCAATGTCGCGCTCGCCTCCCGGCGCGCGATCCCCGAGTATCGCCACGATCTCGCCGCGTTGCAGGCAGTCGCGCACGCGCAGCATCGTGTCCGGCTCGCCCGAAGCGATGATGCGCGCGCCGAGCTCTGGCGCCAGCGCGCGGGCCCAGCGGCTGACGCGCGGCGCATTCGCCTCGTGCATGACCAGGTTGACCGCGATGCCGCGTAGTGTCTCGCCAAGCACGCGCAGGACCTCGAAGCTGCCCAGATGCGAGCCGAGCAGCAGGCAGCCCTGGCGCCGCGCGAGCGCCGCCTCCAGCGCGTCGGCGCCGTGCAAGCGCAAATCGAAATCGGCGCTGTCGCCGCTCAGCACGGCTACACGGTCGAGCAGCGTGCCGGCGAACGTCTGGAAATGCTGGTAAACGTTGCCGAGCGTCGCGCGCCGGCCGAGCGCGCGATCGAGGAAGCCGCGCGAGGCCGCGCGCGCCTGCGGCGCAAACGCAAGAAAGTACAGGCAGATCGGCGCCAGCAGGGCACGCGCCGCGCCGTAGCCGAGCGAGCGTGCGACCCAGGTCATCAGGCGCAGGGCGGCAAGGCTGCCGCGCTCGCGCTGCTCGAGCCAGGCTCCGCTCATGGCGCGCCCTGCACGATCAGCGTGCCGTCGGCGATGCGCGCGCGCACGCTTTCCACCACGAACTCGAGCCGATCGCCCGCGACGCGCGTGAGCTCGATGCGGTAGGGCTCGCCCGGCCGCAGGATGTTGCGAAAGCGCGCCTCGGGGACGCCGCGCAAGTGCAGGCCGGCGCCGAAGCGCTCACGCGCCGCGCCTTCGACGAGGGACAGCAGCCACACCCCGGGCACGATCGGATCTCCCGGGAAGTGATGCGGCAGCGCCGGGTGCGTCTGTGGCACGCGCTGCCAACGCGCCGCGCCGTCGGCCGGGGCGCTCGCCAGGCCATAGCGGGCGATCAGCTCGCTCAGGCTCTCGCGTGTCAACTTGCCGGCGGGATTGCGCGGCAGCGAGGGCACGAGAATCAGCGGTCGCGGCAGGAACACGGGATCCAGGCGCTGGCGCAAGTGCGCGAGGATCTGCGCGGCAGACAGACCCGGCGCGACGGCGAACGCGGCGAGGCGCGGCTCGCCGGGCCCATCGCGCAGCCAGAACACGCCGTCGAGCACGCCCGGCACGCGGCCGAGCTCGCTCTCCAATGCGGCGATCGAGGTGCGCTTGCCTGCCACCTTGACCAGATCTGCCGTGCGCCCCCGCAGCTCGAAATGCGTGGCATCGAGCAGCTCGACCAGGTCGCCGAGCGCGACCGGCGCGTCGAGCTGTCCGCCGCGGGCGAGCGTCGTGCCTGTTTGCCCTCGCAGGGTGATGCCCGCCACCGCGTGGAACTGCGTTTCGCGGGCTGGCCTGCGGGTCGCGAGCGCGCCGGTTTCCGTGCTGCCGTAGATCTCCCACAATGGCGCCCCCCAGGACTGCTCCACCGCCTGCGCCAGCTCGGCGCTCAGCCGGGCCGTCGCGCACAGCACGCCGGCGAGCGGCGGCATCGGCTGTCCGGAGGCGAGGCAGGCCTGCAAGTGCAGTGGCGTCGCGACCAGCCAGCGCGCCGCTGGCAGCCGAGAGAGCGCGGCCGCGATGTCCGCGGGCAGCAGCGGGCAACCCGCGTCTACAGAGCAGGCTGCCTGCAGCGGCAGCATCACGGTCATTTCGAAGCCCCACATATGCTGGGGCGGCACTGCGCCCACCAGCACGCTGCCGGCAGCGATGGGCAGGCGCGCCTGCGCCGCGAGCGCGGCGCGCACGAGCGACCCCCAACTCTTGGCGTGAGGCTGCGGCACGCCGGTGCTGCCGGAGGTGAAGAGCACCGCGGCGGTATGCTCCGCGGGAATTTCCGGCACCTGTGCCGGCATCCCCGCGCCGGGCCAGTCGCGCGCATCGAGACGCAATCCGCCCGGGTGATCGGCGTCGTCGTGGTCGGCAATGGTCAGCGCGTCCGCGTGCAGGCGCCGCAATTCCTGCAGTACCTGCGGCGCGCGGCTGTGCGGCAGGACCGTCGTGCAGCGCGCGATCAACGCCGCTGCCAGGCCGACGATGAAGTTGAGCCGGTCATCGCACAGATTGATGCAGTGGCCTCCAGCAGGCAGCTGCGCGGCAAGCGCGTGAGCCGCCTGCAGGGCGCGGCGCAGCGGAACCGCATGCCCCGCGCGCCACCCGAGCGGCGCCTCCAGGGGAAAGCCCCTGGCGAGGGGCAGGTCAGCCATTGGAGGCCCTAGCGCCGCGCGAACAGGCCGGCGCTGCGCACGTTGCGCAGCAGCTCGAGCAGCGTGGCATGCCGCAGGTGCCGATAGCGCCAGCGGCGATAGACATGCTCCCCCGCGAAGAGCGCGGCGACCAGCAGGTAACTGACCACATTCGTGAACGCAGACCAGGCCTCGAGCGACCCCCGCAGCGCCAGCCACAGCGCGACGATCGCCATCGCGGCGAACAGCGTGGCCCATGCGAGCGTCAAGCGGCGAGTATAGATCGCCAGCTCGGCCGGCAACGTCGGGTGCTCCATGCGCGCAAAGCGCGTGATGACGGGTTCGCGCAGCGGGCGCAGGCTCGCCGCGAATACGAGCGCAAGCGCTGTGTCGATCAGGATGGGCGGAGCGTAGAGCAGCACCTGCGGCGAGAGCCACGCGGCGGTTGCCGACAGCAAGGCGACGCCAAGGGCGATCGCCAGCGCGCGCGCGCTGCGCGCAGCGCATGCCCACAGGGCTGCGGCGATGATCAGCGCGCCCGCGGTGATATGGGGCACCCAGTGCGGCGCGCCCAGCAGCAGCGCGCCGTGCAGGGCAAGCGGCCAGGCGCAGGCCAGCAGCAGCGCGGCCCGGCGGAGCCACCTCGGTGCCGCGGGTGCAGTCACGGCGGCGCTACTTGGTGCGGTGCTGGGCGATGTGCGCGGCGAGGTTGCGCAGCGAAGCGAAGATGCGCTTGTTGTCCGGGTCGTCGGAGCGCAGCGAAAAGCCGTAGCGCTGCGAGATCACCAGCGCGACTTCGAGGAGGTCGATGGAATCCAGGCCCAGGCCCTCCTCGCCGAAGATCGGCGCGAGGGGGTCGACGCGTTCGGCCGGCAGCTCGAGGTTGGTCACCTCGGCAATGGCGCGCGCGAGCTCGAGCTCGAATGGCGTTTGTGACGCGGCCGGCGAAGAATCGATGCGTACGCCCAAGTTTGCAGTCTCGCTTTGCACGCTGGCCGGCCCGGTTTGCCGCTCTGTCGGCGTTGCTGTCCGGCCAAACGATGCTACCAGTTCGCCCAGATGCTCGCCAGTGGCCTGGCAATGCGCATGCCGGTGTTCAATCCGTCACATACGCGCGGAATGCGTCCGCGCAATCAGCCTCGGCGGTGAAGCCGGCGTGGCAACGCAGCAACCGGAACGCGGGCTGCGCGGCGCCGCCGGGGACGTCGTCGGCATGCCGGTCCCAGAGCGCGAGCGCCTGCTCGTGGCGCCCCGCGGCCACCGCGCCGGTCATGCCCGCCAGCAGCAGGTACTCGCGGCCATCGCCGTGCAGCTCGGGCGTCGTCTCCAGGAGGCTCGAGGCGAGCGTGGCCATGGCGAGAGCGTCGCGCGCGCCCACCGCCTGGAACAGCCGGATCCACTGCCGCTGGAACTCGTGCAGCGCGGCGAAGCATCCGCCACCCGCAATCCGCGCCCAGAGCGCGCGCGCCTCGTCGGGCGGTAGCGCCGGGTTGACCAGCCTGGCGACGCGCAGCAGGCTGTGCAGCCAGATGTCGAGCTCGCGCGGGTCGCGGCACTCCAGCAGGCGCAGCTTCACCACCTCGAGGTCCTTCTGCAGCTGCGTGGGGATGCCCTCCGGCTGCGGCGGCCGGCGCAGCAGGAAATCGCGCGCGTAGGCCGCCTGGCGCGCGTTTTCGATGCGCTCGAAAGAGTAGGCGCCCTTGTGCAGCGGATTGGTCGGACGGTGCGCGAAGCCCGGCTCGAGCAGCTCGAGCACCGGCACGCCGAGGTTGAGCAGCGCCACCACGTCGGTGGCGCTCCTCTCCGTGAAGCGGTGGCGCGCCGCATTCAGGTCGAGCACCGGGTAATAGTCCGAATTGGCGGGCATGCCGTAGCTCGCGAACAGGGGCTCGAGGGTGGCGCGGCTGCCGAGATAGCGCGCATCCAGGTCGCCGATGGTCAACAGGTGCGCGGTCCAGAGCTCCTTCGCCACGCCGGGCTGCTCGAAGACGCGCGCCTGCGGCGCCGCTTGCGGCGCGTCGCCGGCAACGATCAGCACGTCGTGGTCGCTCGGCGCGTACACCGCGTAGTGCGGGAACTCCTCGCCCAGCGCGCGCATCACGGAGGCGAGCAGCGACGCGTCGATCTCATAGAGCTGGAACCACTGCACCAGCACGCCGCCCGGATTGAGGTGCGCGCGGATGCGCCGGTAGAACTCGCGCGTGAACAGGCTGGAGACGCCGCTCACCCAGGGATTGGAGGGCTCCGAGATCAGGATGTCGTAGCGCCGGTTGTGCGAAGAGAAGAAGGTCTTCGCGTCGTCGATCAGGATGCGGCTGCGCGGGTCGAGGAAGGTCGCGCTGTTGCGCGGCATGAACCCGCGCGAGGCCTCGGCCATCGCCGCCTCGATTTCCACCGTCTCCACGCGCTCGATCGTCAGGCTCTGCAGCAGCGTGTGCGTGGTCAGCCCCGTGCCGATGCCGATGACCGCGGCGCTCTTCGCGTCGGGCTTGAGCGCGAGCGGCACGGCGGCGGTCAGCACCATGGTGATCTCGTCGGAGCCGCGCTCGCTTTCGTCCCCGCCGGTCATGTTGATCGAGCCGTCGGACTTGCCGTTGGTGCGGATGCTGTAGGCGCTGCCGTACTGCGCGAGGTGCACGGTCGCCGTCTTGCCGTCCTTTGCGTACAGGATCTTGGCTTCCCGCGAGCTCTCGAGGTCGCCGTGTCGAAATACGCCTGCGGTCATCTTGTTGACATCCAGCTTGAACACCACGCCGATCGGCAGGAAGAGCGCGGCGCTGGCCGCGGCCGCCAGCGCGAACGCCTTGCGCTGGGCGACGAAGACGTAGAGCAGGGCAAGGCCGAGCCCGGCATCGACCAGGCTTCCCGCGACGATGGCGCCCTTCAGCCCGAGGCCCGGCAGGCCGATGTGCACCGCCAGCAGCACGCCCACGATCGCCCCGAGCGTGTTGGCCGCATACACCTGGCCGATCGCGCGCTCGCCGGCTTCACGCCGCAGCAGCGCCCCCGTGAGCAGCGGCAGCGTCATGCCGGCACAGAAGGTCGCCGGCAGCATCACCAGCGCCGCGATCGCCTGCCCCGAAACGTTGAACAGCGCGTAGCCCGCCTCGTTGCGCGCGAGGCCGTGCATCAGGTACTCCATGATCTCGAAGCTGCGGTCGTAGACGAGCAGCGTGAGCAGCGCGAGCAGGCCCTTGGCGAGCTGCACCCAGCCGATAAGGCGCTCGGGGCTCGCCACAGTATCCACGCGCCGGCGCACCGCGTAGCCGCCCAGCGCCAGCCCGAGAATGAACGTGGAGAGCATCAGCTCAAACGAATGGGTCGACGCGCCCAGCACGAGCGACAGCATGCGGATCCAGCCGATCTCGTAGATGAAGGACGCCATGCCGGTGAGGAACGCGACTGCAAGCAGCAGCAGCGCCACGCGCGGCTCGCCTCCCGCGCGCGCGGCAAGGGCTGGCGCGGCCATCGGCCGCGCCAGCAGCCATACCACCGCGGCGAGCGCCAGATTGATGCTGCCGGCAGTGCGCAAAGTGCCGGGCAGGCCGACCCAGCCAATCAGCAGGAACCCGCCCACCAGCACGCCGACCGCAGCGCCCAGGCTGTTGGTGAAGTACAGCATCGACACCGACTCGCCCTGTGCCGAGGGGTGCGCCCGCACCAGGCCCGCGCTCATCAGCGGAAAAGTGGCGCCCAGCAGCACCGACTGCGGCAGGATCAGCAGGCAGGAGATCGCAAGCTTGGCGCCAAGCACCAGCCACTCGGAGCCCAGCCCGGGGAGCAGGCTGGCATAGGACCAGTCGGTCGCGGCGACGAATACTTCGTGCAGCCCGACCGCGCACAAGCCGATGATCGCCTCGACGAGCGCATAGCCCGCGAGCGGATTCTTCAGGCGCGCCGATATGCGGCTGCAATACGCGCTGCCGGCCGCCATCCCGCCCATGAAAACCACCAGCACCAGCGACTGCGCATAGGCCGCGTGGCCGAGGAAGAGCTTGAGGTAATGCGTCCAGATGGATTCGTAGATCAGGCCGGCGAAGCCGGACAGCGTGAACAGCAGGTAGAACGCGGCGCGCGACGGGTGCAGGCGTGGCATGGCGCGCGTTTATAGCACGTCTGCATGCCTGCTCCAGGCAAGCTCTGCGCAAGTTTCGCGCAGAGATTCCCTAGGTAAGATGCGTCGCGATGACGCCCGCGCTGCGCCTGTCTGCGTATTTCTGCGCCTATTTTCTGTACGCCGGCGCGCTGGTGCCGTATTTCGCCCTCTATCTCGCGGCGCGCGGCTTCGGCGCGGGTGAGATCGCCGTGGTGCTGGCGATGCCGCAGCTCGCGCGCGTGGCGGCACCGGCCTTTTGGGGGTGGCTCGCCGACCGCAGCGGCGCGGCGCGCGGCATCGTGGTGTTCTCTGCCGCCGTGCTGCTCGGCGGCTACGTCCTCGTCCAGTGGGTCGAGAGCACCGCGGCCGTGGCGATGATCATGCTCGTGATGAGCCTGCTCTCGGCCGGCGCCCTGCCGATCGTCGAGGCCCTCACGCTCGGGTCGCTGGAAGGGCGCACGGAACGCTACGGCCCGATCCGGCTGTGGGGCTCGGTGGGCTTCATCGCCGGCGTGCTTGCCACTGGTGCCTGGCTCGACGCGCGCTCGCCGCATTCTCTGCTGGGCGTGGTGCTGCCGCTTGCCGCAATAGCCCTGGCGGTATCGCTGCTCCTGCCCGCGCGCCGCGTGGCGCTCGCCGCAGGCCATGCGGATGCGCGTCTGCTCGCCGTCCTGCTGCGGCCCGACGTCCTCGCGTTCTTTGCCGCCTGCTTCTGCATGAACGTCGCGCACGGCGCGCTGTATGCGTTCTACTCGATCTATCTCGAGGGCGAGGGCTACAGCAAGACCGCGATCGGCGTGCTCTGGACGGTGGGCGTGCTCGCAGAGATCGCGGTGTTCCTGCTGCTGCCGCGGCTGTTGCGGCGTTTCAGCCTGCGCGCGGTGCTGGCCGCAAGCTGCGCCTGCGCCGGGCTGCGGTTCGTGCTCATCGGCTGGGGCGTGCACTCGGCGGTGCTGCTCGCGCTCGCGCAGCTGCTGCACGCGGCGACCTTCGGCGCCTATCACGCGTCGTCGGTGGCGATGGTGCACAAGCTGTTCACCGGCACGCTGCAGGCGCGCGGGCAGACGCTGCATTCCAGCGTCTCCTATGGCTTGGGCGGCGTCACCGGTACGCTGCTTGCGGGCTGGTCCTGGAGCGCGCTGGGCCCTGAGCTCAGCTTCACGCTGAGCGCGGTCGCAGGGCTGGCCGGCGCTGCTCTCGTCATCTGGCGCGTGCGCGTGTAGGCTTGCGGCCTCATGCGGCGGTATGTTTTCTTCGCGGCGCTGGCCATCCTCGCCGGCTGCCAATCCGTGCAGACCACGCAGTCGGGCGTGGTCGGCGTCGAGCGCAAGCAGACGATGCTGGTGTCTTCGGCGGAAATCGACCAGGGTGCCGCGCGCGCCTACGAGAAGATCATCGCCGAAGCTCGCAAGAAGGGCGAGCTCAACCGGGATGCGGCACAGACCGAGCGCGTGCGCCGCATCGCGCAGCGCCTGATTCCGCGGACCGCGGCATTTCGAACCGACGCCCCTGCCTGGAAATGGGAGGTGAACGTCATCACCTCCAAGGAAATCAACGCCTGGTGCATGCCCGGCGGCAAGATCGCCGTCTACACGGGGCTGATTGAAAAGCTCGACGCCACCGACGAGGAGCTTGCCGCCGTCATGGGGCACGAAATCGCTCACGCGCTGCGCGAGCACGGCCGCGAGCGCGCCTCCCAGGCGCAGGCGCAGGGCATCCTCATCGGCGTGATCGGGGCAGTCGCCGGCCTGCCCCAGGGAACGCTCGACCTGACGCAGATGGTCGTTGACCTGACGTTCAATCTGCCCAATTCGCGCGAGCACGAGACCGAGGCAGACCGCATCGGCGTCGAGCTCGCGGCGCGCGCGGGATTCGATCCCCGGGGCGCCGTCGGCCTGTGGGAAAAGATGGGCAAGGTGGGCGGCGGGCAGCCCCCGCAATTCCTCTCGACGCACCCGAGCCATGAATCGCGCATTTCCGACCTGCGCGTGTATTCGGCCAAGGTGCTTCCCCTGTACGAGGCCGCTCGCCCGAGCCGTTGATCCCGCGCGCCGAAGCGCGCATGGGCTGTGCCATAATTCATCGTTTCCGCACTGCGGCAATCGTGTGAGATCGTCGATGGGACAGACGCTATACGACAAGCTTTGGGACAGTCACTTGGTGCACGTCGAGGAGGACGGCACTGCGCTGATCTATATCGACCGGCATCTGGTGCATGAAGTGACCAGCCCGCAGGCGTTCGAGGGCCTGAAAGTTGCCGGGCGCAAGCCTTGGCGCATGGGAAGCGTGGTCGCCACGGCCGACCACAACACGCCGACCGATCATTGGGAGGAAGGCATGGCTGGCGTGCAGGATCCGTTCGCGCGCCAGCAGATCGAGACGCTCGACGCCAACATGCGCCAGCATCGCGCAAAGGCGTACTTTCCCTTCCTCGACAAGCGCCAGGGCATCGTGCACGTGATCGGGCCGGAGCAGGGCGCGACGCTGCCCGGGATGACCGTGGTCTGCGGCGATTCGCACACCAGCACGCACGGGGCGTTCGCGTGCCTGGCGCACGGCATCGGCACCTCGGAAGTCGAGCATGTGCTCGCCACGCAGTGCCTGGTGACGAAGAAGATGAAGAACATGCGCGTGACCGTGGACGGGCCGCTCGCGCGCGGCGTCACCGCCAAGGACGTGGTGCTCGCGATCATTGGCCGCATCGGCGCGGGCGGTGGCACCGGGCATGCCATCGAATTCGCCGGCGGCACGATCCGCGCGCTGTCGATAGAAGGGCGCATGACCGTCTGCAACATGGCGATCGAAGCGGGCGCGCGCGCGGGGATGATTGCCGTCGACGACGCGACCATCGAATACCTGAAGGGCCGCCCGTTCGCGCCAGCCGGCCCGGAGTGGGAGCAGGCGGTGGTGTACTGGCGCACGCTCAGGAGCGACCTGGACGCTAAGTTCGACCGCGAGGTGGCGCTGGATGCGCGCGCCATCAAGCCGAACGTGACCTGGGGTACTTCGCCCGAGATGGTGGTGGCCGTGGACGAGACGGTGCCCGACCCGGACAAGGAAAAGGACAGCCAGAAGCGCGAGGGCATGGAGCGCGCGCTCGTGTACATGGGGCTCAAGCCCGGGACGCGCATCGCCGACATCAAGCTCGACAAGGTGTTCATCGGCTCCTGCACCAACTCGCGCATCGAGGACCTGCGCGTGGCAGCCGCGGTGGTGAAAGGCCGGCGCGTCGCCTCGAACGTGCGCCTGGCGATGGTGGTCCCCGGCTCAGGCCTGGTGAAGGCGCAGGCCGAGCGCGAGGGGCTGGACAAGATCTTCAGGGACGCGGGATTCGACTGGCGCCAGCCCGGCTGCTCGATGTGCCTCGGCATGAACGCCGATCGCCTCGCGCCGGGCGAGCGTTGCGCCTCGACGTCCAACCGCAATTTCGAGGGCCGGCAGGGCGAGGGCGGGCGCACGCACCTGGTGAGTCCCGCGATGGCGGCAGCCGCTGCCGTCGCCGGTCATTTCGTCGACGTGCGCGAGTGGCGCTAGCCATGGAGAAGTTCACTGTCCTGAACGGGCTGGTCGCGCCGCTGGACCGCGCCAACGTCGACACGGACCAGATCATCCCGAAGGAACACCTCAAGTCGATCAAGCGCACGGGTTTCGCCGACGCCTTGTTCGCCGCCTGGCGCAAGGACCCGGCTTTCGTGCTCAACCAGCCGCGCTACCAGGGCGCGCAGATACTGCTTGCGCGCAAGAATTTCGGCTGCGGCTCTTCGCGCGAGCACGCGCCCTGGGCGCTCGTGGATTTCGGCTTTCGCTGCGTGGTCGCGCCGTCGTTCGCGGACATTTTCTTCAACAACTGCTTCAAGAATGGCCTGCTGCCCGTCGCGCTGACCGAGGCCGAGATCGACCGCCTGTTCCACGAGAGCGCGGCGTTCCCCGGATTCCGTCTGGTCGTCGACCTCGGCCAGCAGACCGTGTCGAGCGCGGACGGCGGCCAGACCATGCGCTTCGATGTCGATCCATTCCGCAAGTATTGCCTGCTCAACGGCTTGGACGAGATCGGCCTGACGCTCCGGCACGCGGACAAGATCCGCGCCTACGAGGACCGGCGGCGCGCGCAGCAACCCTGGCTGTTCCGGTGATCCCGTGAAGATCGCGGTGCTCCCCGGGGACGGGATCGGGACCGAGATCGTCGCCCAGGCGGTCAAGGTATTGCGCCGCCTGCAACTCCCGCTGGAAATGCAGGAAGCGCCTGTCGGCGGCGCGGGCTACGACGCGGCGGGCGATCCGCTGCCCGAGGCGACCTTGCGCCTCGCGCGTGAGGCGGACGCAATCCTGTTCGGCGCCATCGGCGGGCCGAAGTACGACACGCTGCCGCGCGACAAGCGGCCCGAGCGCGGCCTGCTGCGCCTGCGCAAGGAGCTGGGGCTGTTCGCCAACCTGCGTCCGGCGCTCGTCTACGAGGAACTGGCGCAGGCCTCCACGCTGAAGCCGGAAGTCGTGGCCGGGCTCGACATTCTGATCGTGCGCGAGCTGACGGGCGATATCTACTTCGGCGAGCCGCGCGGCATCACCATGCTTGCCGGCGGCGAGCGCGAGGGCGTGAACACGATGCGCTACCGCGAGAGCGAGATCCGGCGCATCGCGCGCGTTGCCTTCGAAGCGGCGCGCAAGCGCGCGAAGAAGGTCTGCTCGGTCGACAAAGCGAACGTGCTCGAAACCACAGAGCTCTGGAAGCAGGTGGTGACCGAAGAAGCCAAGGCCTACCCCGACGTGCAGCTTTCGCACATGTACGTCGACAACTGCGCGATGCAGCTGGTGCGCAACCCGAAGCAGTTCGACGTCATCGTCACCGGCAACCTGTTTGGCGACATTCTTTCGGACGAGGCGTCGATGCTGACCGGCTCGATTGGCATGCTGCCCTCGGCGTCAATGGACGCGAAGGGGAAGGGCCTCTACGAGCCGATCCACGGGTCTGCACCGGACATTGCCGGCAAGGGGGTGGCGAATCCCCTGGCGACCATCCTTTCGGCGGCCATGATGCTGCGCTACTCGCTCGGCCGCGTTGCCGAGGCCGCCCGCGTCGAAGCGGCGGTGCGCAAGGTGCTGCAAAGTGGCCTGCGCACCTCGGACATCTATACTGGCGGCCTGAAGAAAGTAGGGACCGCCGAGATGGGCGACGCGGTGGTCGCCACGCTATAGGGAAAGCCGCAATGCTTAGGGTTGGTATCGTCGGGTGGCGGGGTATGGTGGGGTCGGTCCTGGTGCAGCGCATGCGCGAGGAGCGCGACTTCGACCACGTCGAGCCGGTATTCTTCTCGACCTCGCAGGCCGGCGGCAAGGGCCCGGCGATCGGCAAGGAAACCGGGCCTGTGCAGGACGCCAACGACATCGCTGCGCTCAAGGCGCTGCCGGTGATCATCGCCTGCCAGGGCGGCGACTACACGAACGAGGTCCATCCGAAGCTGCGCGCCGCCGGCTGGAAGGGCTACTGGATCGACGCGGCGAGCGCGCTGCGCATGAAGGACGACGCGGTGATCATCCTCGATCCGGTCAACATGCCCGTGATCGAGAAGGCGCTCGCTGCCGGCCTGCGCGACTATATCGGCGGCAACTGCACGGTCAGCCTGATGATGATGGGCATGGCGGGACTGTTCCGCAGCGACCTCGTCGAGTGGATGACGAGCATGACCTACCAGGCCGCCTCGGGCGCCGGCGCCGCCCACGTACGCGAGCTCGCGCTGCAGATGACGCAAGTTGGCGACGCGGCAAAGCCGGCGCTCGCCGATCCGGCCGCGACGGCGCTCGACGTCGATCGCCGGGTGACCGAGGCGTTGCGCAATGGCGTGCTGACGAAAGAGCAATTCGGCTATCCGCTCGCCGCGAGCCTCCTGCCGTGGATCGACAAGGACCTCGGCAACGGCCAGAGCCGCGAGGAGTGGAAAGGGCAGGCCGAGACCAACAAGATTCTCGGCCGCAGTGCGCGCCCTATCCCGGTGGACGGGATCTGCGTGCGCGTGGGCGCGATGCGTTGCCACAGCCAGGCGCTGACGATCAAGCTGCGCAGAGACCTGCCGCTCGACGAAATCGAGGGCATGATCGCGGAGGGCAATGAGTGGGTGCGCGTAGTGCCGAACCGCAAGGAGGAGACGCTTGCGGAGCTCACGCCCGCTGCGGTGACTGGCAAGCTTGCCGTTCCGGTGGGCCGGCTGCGCAAGCTGCCAATGGGCGGGGACTATCTCGCGGCGTTTACGGTCGGGGACCAGCTGCTTTGGGGGGCTGCCGAGCCCTTGCGGCGCATGCTGCGGATCCTTTTGGACGCTGGGGTCGAGCGGTAAAAATTCCTTGCCGACTGGGGATCAACGTGAAAAAACCGAGAAAAACTCTCAGCTTGCAGGCCTAACGTCATGATGTTATGGTACTCAGCCGCATAAGAACGACTCAGGGTGGTGGGGGT
>Ga0326726_10000218_pt1 | contig 54954 bp, 40 predicted proteins | sample MHFenrmetagenome_2_FD_207603 | JGI IMG/M metagenome (GOLD analysis project Ga0326726, IMG submission 207603) | Lab enriched peat soil microbial communities from Michigan Hollow, Ithaca, NY, United States - MHF15MN | ecosystem: Environmental > Terrestrial > Soil > Wetlands > Peat | place: USA... | reverse complement strand
ATATTCTACCAAAAGGCCGAAGGCCCGAAATAGAGTGGGGATGGGCAAAGCCCGTCTCGGATGGAACTCAAAAGCGGGAGATGGATTCTTTTTCACAGTGCGGTGCGCCGCTCAAAATACTGCACTCTTACGGATCTTGAGGACGATTATTAATATAGACCAGGCCGTAGGCCTGAGATAATTTCGGGGTTTAGGGCGAAATATTTCTTTCGGATATCTAAAATTCTGGCCCCGGTAGTTCATATTTTTACAAAAAACGGAATAATTATGTCTCAATCATTTTCAAAATTCTATTCTCATATTGTTTTTCATACAAAGAACAATATGAAATTCATCCGAGAGAATATCGAGGATGAATTGTATTCTTACATGGGAGGGATTTTAAGAAACTGCAAATCCATCCCTTTTAAGATCGGGGGAACATCTGATCATGTTCATGTTCTGTGTACACTACCCAGAACCCTGACTCTTGCTGATCTTGCGGAAGAGATCAAGAAAAGTTCCTCGAAATGGATCAAAACAAAGGGATTGCATTACCGGAATTTCTACTGGCAGGAGGGATATGGCGGTTTTTCAGTTGGCTGGTCACAGGTAGAGACTGTTAAACGGTATATCATGAATCAGAAGGAGCATCATCGTAATGTCAGTTTTATTGATGAGTATAAGAGATTGCTCGATGAGAACGGAGTCGAATATGAAGAGAAGTATCTTTAACCGGGCGATGCCTGGTCAGAGGTTATTACGCCCCTGACGGGGCTTTCAGAGTGAGGGGGCTTCTTATGCAGGGCCTTGCCCTGCGGAAGAGTCTTGCGCCCCTATGGGGCTAAGAGAGTGGTGTAGTTCATCTCATGCGGAGCAATGCCCCGCTCAAAAAAATATTGTTTCTATGGGGCGGGATAAGTTCCAATTATACCCTTTCCGCAACCATATCACCGACCTCAGTGGTTGAGTATCCCATCTTTCCGGCACCAAGATCCTTTAACTTATTTGCTGTTACATCCATGATGGCGTTCTCAATAGCCTTCGCAGCCTTTTCCTCACCCAGATGTTCGAGCATCATTGCTCCACAAGCTATAGCGGCCAGTGGATTGATTATATTCTTTCCCGTATATTTCGGAGCTGACCCGCCAATAGGCTCAAACATCGAAACACCTTCAGGATTTATGTTACCTCCTGCAGCAATCCCCATCCCTCCCTGGGTTATAGCACCAAGATCAGTAATGATATCCCCGAACATATTTGTTGTCACAATTACATCAAACCATTCAGGATTTTTGACCATCCACATGCATGTTGCGTCAACATGATAATATTCCCGCTTAATATCCGGGTATTCGGCATTCCCCATTTCATGAAATGCCCTTTCCCAGAGATCAAAAACATATGTCAGGACATTGGTTTTTCCGCAAAGAGCCAGCGTTTTCTTCCTGTTTCTTTTCCTTGTGTATTCAAACGCATACCTCAGACACCTGTCCACCTGGAAGCGGTTATAAATCATGTTCTGAATGGCTACCTCATGAGGGGTTCCCTTCATTGTGACTCCGCCGCTTCCTGTATAAACATCCCCGGTGTTTTCCCTTACAACCACATAATCAATATGTTCCGGGCCTTTATCCTTGAGCGGAGTGGCAACACCCGGGTAAAGTTTGATCGGACGCAGATTAATATACTGATCCAGTTCAAAACGAAGCCTCAGAAGAATTCCTTTCTCAAGGATTCCAGGCTTCACATCAGGATGTCCAATGGCACCCAGGAAAATCGAATCAAATTTTTTCAGCTGTTCCGGTGCCGATTCCGGCAAAACTTCTCCCGTTCTGAGATAACGGTCTCCTCCAAAATCAAATTCCTCGAATTTGAGTTTAAAACCATATTTTGAAGCGGTAGTGCTCAGTACTTTCCTGCCTTCTCTAACTACTTCGGGACCAGTTCCGTCCCCCGGGATAGCTGCAATATTATATTCTTTATTCATGTGATTACTGTTTCAGTTTATTATTCATTATGGTTATTTACATGTATGGTATCGCCAATCATGATCTCATTGTTTTCCACAATATTCAGCATTTTCTCAGTTGCTTTTATTGCCGATTCAGTCTGATCCGCATCAAGCCCCTTCGTCCGGAATTCCCTGTTTTTAAAATTCCAGGTAATTACTGTTTCAACAAGTGCGTCAGTCTTTCCTCCGGGAGGAATTGATACCTCATAATCCGTCAGTAACGGAAGCTCTTTCCCCAGCCTGTCATAAATAACCCTCAGCGCTTTCATAAAAGCATCATACTGCCCGTCACCTGAAGAAGTTTCCTGGTAAATATTACCATCAATTTCAATCTGAACGCTGGCAAAGGGTTTCAATCCGAATGACAGGGAAAGCGAATAATTCTTAATGAAAATCTTATAGTCTGCCCTGTCATTTCCAAGGACATCAGAAATAATAAAAGGCAGATCTTCAGTGGTCACGTTTTCCTTCTTATCTCCAAGCTCAATTACCCGTTGAGTCACTTTTGCCAGAGATTCAGGATTAAGATCGAGTCCGAATTCTTCCAGGTTTTTTTTGATAGTCGCTTTGCCCGATTGTTTTCCGAGAGCATATTTCCTTTTTCTTCCGAACCTTTCAGGAAGAAGATTATTATAATAAAGATTGTCTTTAGTATCGCCGTCGGCATGCACTCCTGATGTCTGGGTGAACACGTTTTCACCTATTACAGGTTTATTCACCGGGATTCTTATACCGCTGAATGTTTCTACTATTTTACTTGCTTTTGTTATTTCAAATTCATTAACGCCTGTTTCAGATTGTAACTGGTCATGCAGAACCCCTATGACACTTGAAAGTGGTGCATTTCCTGCCCTTTCCCCCAATCCGTTGATAGTTGTATGAACTCCTTTGACACCTGCTTTTACTGCGGAAAAGACATTTGCAACTGCAAGGTCATAGTCGTTATGCGGATGGAAATCAAAATGCAGTGAGGGGTACTTCTCGACCACTTTTTTACAGAAGTAATATGTCTGATCCGGATTCAGAATACCAAGAGTATCAGGAAGCATAAACCTCATAATTCTTTCATCTTTGAGGTTGTCGAGCATATAGAACACATAATCATCTGAATTGATCATTCCGTTCGACCAATCCTCCAGATAAATGTTGACATCCATTTCGAGTTCTCCCGCCCGTTTAATAATTCCCTTAATGTCATTTACATGCTGCTCAGGGGTTTTGCGCAGTTGTTTTTCGAGATGCCTTAATGATCCCTTGCAGAGCAGATTGATAACTTTTCCTCCCGCGTCATGGATCCAGTTAATTGAAATATCCCCGTCTATAAATCCAAGAACTTCGACTTTTTTCTGGAAATTATTACGCCGGGCCCACCTTGTGATCATTTTAAGAGCTTCAATTTCCCCGCTGGAAACCCGCGCCGAGGCAACCTCGATGCGGTCGACTTTCACTTCTTTTAATAAAAATGCCGCTATGTGCAGTTTTTCCACCGGAGAATAAGAAATACCCTGCATTTGTTCTCCATCTCTTAGGGTGGTATCCATTATTTCAATTCTCATTTTCTGCCTTTTTTCCAGTTTCAAATGAAGTTATCAGATCCTTTTTACTAAGAAGGTAGTCTATATCGTCCAGCCCTTTCAACATGCACTCTTTTTTGTAAGGATTTATTTCAAATATGAATGGATCTCCATCCGGAAGAATCATAATCGATTGTTTTTCAAGATCTATCCTTATTAAAGATTCGGGTTCCTTTTGAATAATAAAGAGAAGATTATTCAGGAATTTTTCAGTAACGACAACAGGAAGTAATCCGTTGTTAAGTGCATTGTTTTTGAAAATATCAGCGAAAAAACTTGAGATCACAGTTCTGAATCCGTAATCATATATTGCCCAGATAGCATGCTCACGGCTTGATCCGCTGCCGAAATTCTTACCTGCCACAAGTATTTTGCCGCCGTATCTTGTATCGTTAAGGACAAATTCCAAACTCTTGTTGCCGGTTTTATCATATCTCCAGTCACGGAAAAGATTTTCACCAAACCCTTCCCTTGAGGTTGCACTGAGGAATCTTGCCGGAATTATCTGATCTGTATCCACATTTTCAAAGGGCAACGGGACACAGGTCGATTCCAGTATGTTGAATTTTTCTTTTGCCATCTCAGCTTTCTTTTATTCAGGTTATTTAATCAATTAATTCACGGGGATCCGTTATTCTTCCAGTAATCGCAGCAGCCGCAGCCGTTAAAGGACTGGCAAGCAGAGTCCTGGCACCTGGTCCCTGACGACCTTCAAAATTCCTGTTTGTTGTTGAAACCGCATATTTGCCTGAAGGGATCTTATCTTCGTTCATGGCAAGGCAGGAAGAGCATCCGGGCTGTCTTAACTCAAAACCCGCCTTATTCAGGATCCTGTCGAGTCCCTCAGCAATTGCCTGTTTTTCAACTGCTTTTGATCCGGGGACAATAAGTGCAATAATGTTTGAAGCTTTCTTTTTTCCCTTCACAAGCTGGGCAAATGCTCTCATATCTTCAATTCTTCCATTTGTGCAACTGCCCAGAAAAACATAATCAACAGGATGCCCCAGAAGCTTCATTCCTGGCACAAATCCCATATAGTCGAGAGATTTACGAAATGAAACTGAATCCTCAGAGCTGATATCATCAGTTGTCGGTATAGAATCGTCTATTGCAATACCCATTCCCGGATTTGTGCCGAATGTTATCATTGGCTTTATATGATCCCCGTTAAACTCCAGTTCTCGATCAAACTGAGCATCCGGATCACTTTTCAGATCTTTCCAGTTAAGAAGAAGTGAATTCCAGTCGGAACCTTCAGGAAATGATGGCAACTCTTTAAGATATCTGAAAGTTGTATCATCAGGAGCTATCAGACCGCCCCTTGCTCCCATTTCGATACTCATATTGCAGATAGTCATCCTTGCCTCCATTGTAAGGTCAGTGATAACGGGCCCTGTATATTCAACAAAATATCCTGTAGCCCCTCCGGTCGATATCTGTGATATGATGTACATTATAATATCTTTTGAAGTCACTCCTTTTTGAAGTTTCCCGTTAATGGTGATCCTCATTTTTTTTGATTTGGGCTGAAGAACACATTGGGTAGCAAGGACCATTTCGACTTCACTTGTGCCGATACCAAAAGCGACAGTTCCAAAAGCACCATGTGTTGAGGTGTGACTATCACCGCAGACAATCGTCATGCCGGGTCTGGTGTAACCCAGTTCAGGACCAATGACATGAACGATCCCATTCTTAGGATGATTCAGGCCGAAAAATTCTATTCCGTAATTCCTGCAGTTTTCAGAAAGTTTATCTACCTGCTTCCTTGAAAGCTCGTCCCTGATAGGTTTATCCTGATTTACGGTTGGTATGTTATGGTCGGCAGTGGCAAGTGTCTTGCCAGGTCTGAATATCGGTATCCCTCTTTGCTTTAAGCCATTGAATGCCTGGGGGCTTGTCACTTCATGGATGTAGTGCTGATCGATATAGAGGACATCGGGTCCCTGAGCGATCGACTGAACAACATGTGAATCCCAGATCTTGTCAAAAAGTGTTTTCGGTTCTGTCATTTTATTTTTGAGATTGCATCAATAAATGCCTCTACTGAGGCGGTAACTATATCAACATTTGCTGAAAATCCGTAATAGATTTTTCCCTCATGTTCGATCTGGATATGAACCTTCCCGATATCATCGCTTCCTTTTGTTATTGCCTGGATCAGGAACTCCTCGAGGTGAATGGTTTTACTTATCAGGTGCTTTACCGCTGAAAACGCAGCATCGATTGGCCCATTTCCCGAAGCAGTTGAGGTATGTACTTCGCCGTTTATCCTGACTCCCACAGTAGCGACCGGGATAGCTGATTTTCCGCAGGTGACCTGGAGAAGCTCAAGCTTGAGAGCTTTTTCTCCTGAAAAGACTTCTCCTGAGAGAATTCTAAGATCTTCATCATTGATCTCCTTTTTCTTGTCAGCAAGTGTAAGAAAACGATGGTAGATATCGTCAAGTTCCTCTTTTCCGAAATTGTAGCCAAGTGTTTCGAGACGGTGATTAAGAGCTGCTCTGCCGCTGCGCGCAGTCAGGATAATTGATGATTCTTTTATTCCAACTTCATGAGGATCAATTATTTCATAATTTTCCCTGTATTTCAGCACTCCGTCCTGGTGTATCCCTGAAGAGTGCGAAAAGGCATTTCTTCCCACAATTGCTTTGTTTGCCTGTACGGGCATGCTCATGAGTGTCGACACAAGTCTGCTTGTGCCGAAAATAAGTTTGGAATTAATATCAGTTTTAAGGTTCATTGCATGATGGCTCTTGAGGATCATCGCCACCTCTTCGAGAGAAGTATTGCCAGCCCTTTCACCGATACCGTTCATGGTTACTTCAACCTGCCGTGCCCCGTTTAAAACACCCATTATGGTGTTGGCGGTTGCCATTCCGAGGTCATTGTGACAATGTGTTGAGATGACTGCCTTATTGATATTTGCAACATTCTCTTTAAGGTATTTTATCTTTTCACCATATTCTTCCGGAAGGCAATAGCCTGTCGTATCAGGTATATTCACAACCGTTGCGCCTGCTTTTATGACTGCTTCGATAACCTTTGCTAGATACTCGTTTTCACTTCTTCCCGCGTCTTCAGCATAGAACTCAACATCGTCCACGAATTTCCTGGCATATTTCACTGCATCAACTGCTCTTTTCAGGATCTCCTCAGGTGTTGTCCTGATTTTATATTTTATGTGATAGGGAGAGGTTCCTATGCCGGTATGTATCCTCTTCTTTTTGGCATACTGGAGGGCCTCGGCAGCCACTTCAATATCTTTCTTTACAGCTCTTGTCAGAGCGCATATTACCGGATTTGAAATAGCTTTTGATATTTCAACCACAGATTTGAAATCGCCAGGACTGGAAATCGGAAATCCGGCTTCAATTACATCGACGCCAAGAGCTTCAAGGGCCTTAGCCACCTGGATCTTTTCAACCGTATTCAGCTGGCAGCCTGGCACCTGCTCTCCATCCCTGAGGGTGGTATCGAAAATAATTACCTTTTCTTCCATTAATGATTGATTATTAGGTTTAAGTTTCTGTCTTTACATCCCCCTATACCCCCCTGACGCTTCGGTCAGGGCAGGCTCTTCAAAGGGGGAATTAATAGGTTATATCGTCATTGCTTCTCCCGTTTTTTTTGTAAAAAAACGGGAGAAGCAATCCTTATTCTTTTGTTGGCCTTAGTTTTCTTACAGCAGCTCCTGTTCTCCATAATTCCGAATTCCCTAATTCTTTTAATTCAGCATCAAGCAGCTCTTTATAATTTGGGGCACCTGTCGATTCCAGAACTCTTACACACTCTTCGCCTGATTTTACTTTCCTGTAAAGATCTATGAAAACCGGGAGTACGGCATCTTTGAATTTGGGTCTCCAGTCAAGTGCTCCACGCTGGGCTGTAGCACTGCAGTTGGAATACATCCAGTCCATACCTTTTTCGTCAACCAGCCTGATAAGGCTCTGGGTCAGCTCTTCTACGGTCTCATTAAAAGCTTCTGATGGCGAGTGACCATTTTCACGTAATACCTGGTACTGCGCATCAATAATTCCTGCCAATGCTCCCATCAGGACGCCTCTTTCTCCTGTCAGATCGGAGAAGACCTCTTTTTCGAATGTTGTCGGGAAAAGATATCCTGATCCAATTGCAATACCAAGGGCCAGGATACGGTCAGTGGCTTTTCCTGTGAAATCCTGAAAGACTGAAAAGCTTGAATTTATTCCGGCACCTGCAAGAAAATTACGTCTTACACTAGTCCCGGAACCTTTCGGTGCACAGAGGATCACATCTATATTTTCGGGAGGGATGACACCTGTATGGTCCTTGTAGGTTATTGAAAAACCATGCGAAAAATATAGGGCATCACCTTCCCTGAGACATGGCTTAAGCTTTGGCCACAGAATTCTCTGGGCAGCATCTGATACCAGATACTGAATGATTGTTCCTTTTAAAGCTGCCTCCTCTACAGTGAAAAGAGTTTTTCCGGGAACGAATCCGTCAGCTACTGCTTTGTTCCAGTCTGCTTTAAATTCCGGAGCCTGACCAATAATGACATTTATGCCATTATCTTTCATGTTAAGAGCCTGAGCAGGTCCCTGCACTCCATAACCTATAACTGCAACAAGTTCGTTTTTAAGCACTTCGCGTGCTTTTGAAAGAGGAAACTCATCTCGGGTTACGACATCTTCAAGAACTCCGCCAAAATCAATTTTTGCCATAGTTAATAATTTTATGTTTGTAATTTCATTAAATTAATTTTTATCTCATACGGTTTAGCCACCCCTTCAAACTGGCTCCTCCCTAAAATTGCCCACAGGGCAATTTCTTTACGGTCGGCCCCCTTCATGGGATTGGGGGCAAGGTAATCTCATCAGGCTTATACTGGTTCGCTTCATCCATCTCCTCCAGATAGGCATTAAGTTCCTTAACCTGCCTTGTAATTGCAACTCTGCCCGACCTTACGAACTGCAAAACACCGCAAGGTTCAAGTACATGAAGCAGATCATTTATCTGCGTTTTATGGCCGGTTTTTTCAATTACCATATATTCAGGGGATACCTCTAGAATACGGGCATTATGATCGCGGACTATATGATCGATAATATTTCCGGACATCAATCCTGTGGTCTTTACTTTATACAGTGCCAGTTCCTGATATACTATTTCATCGGATGTATGGACAAAAACTTTCAGAACATCAACAAGCTTCTGCATCTGCCTGGCAACTTTCTGAACCATTTCAGCAGTAGCCCTGACAACCAATGTCAGCATCTGAACACCTTTGACAGCAGACTCGGAAGCCGTTATGCTCTCGATATTTATCTGCCTTCTTGTAAGTATAATGGTGATCTGGCTCAATATTCCTATGTGATCCTCAGTAAAAAGCGATATTGTAAATTCCTGTTTATTCATATTATAAGTTTTTTATCTCAGTATTTTTACCCCCCAACCCCCCCACAGGTTGGGCTATTATTTGGTTCAGAATTAGCCCACCTTCCAGGGGGGATAGGGGGTATTTGCTTTATTTATAAGTCAGTGTCACTTCCGATACTGATGCTCCAGGTTCGATCATTGGGAGAACATTTGCTTCCTTATCGATTTTTATATCAAGCAAGTACGGCCCTTCTGCATCCAGCATTTCAACAAGAGAATCTTTCAGGTTCTCTCTTTCCGAAACAATTTTCGCAGGTATACTGTATCCTTTAGCAATAGTTACGAAATCGGGATTGACAAGCTCGGTTGATGCATACCTCTTTGAGTAGAACATATCCTGCCATTGTCTTACCATTCCAAGGAATCCGTTGTTCAGTATTATGATTTTAACCGGGATCCTGTAATGCAGTATTGTCCCGAGCTCCTGTATTGTCATCTGAAAGCCTCCATCACCAAGGAAAGCTACAACCTGCTTGTCAGGCTTTCCTATCTTTGCACCGATTGATGCAGGAAGTCCGAATCCCATTGTACCCATGCCTCCTGAAGTTACAAGACTGTTGGGGTTGGAAAAACGGTAATAACGTGCAACTGTCATCTGGTTTTGGCCAACATCGGTCACAACTATTGCATCTCCCCTGGTCAGATCAGAAACCAGATTTACAACTTCTCCCATCTTAAGCATTCCTTTATCCGGCTTGGTTTCAGATTTTATAACTTTTTCATATTCAGTCTTATCGCAGATCCTGAACTCCCTAACCCATTTTTCATAACTTTTTTTCTGAACAAGGGGAATCAGATAATTAAGAACTTCTTTTGCATCATTGTTAATTTCAAGGTCAACGATTACGTTCTTATTTATCTCTGCTTCATCAATTTCAATATGAATTATCCTTGCATTTTTTGCATATTTTTTAAGGTTACCTGTTACCCTGTCATCGAATCGCATCCCGATGGCAATAATGAGATCAGCTTCATTTGTAAGGAGGTTAGGGCCATAATTCCCGTGCATGCCCAGATATCCGGTGTAGAGACGATGCCCAGTCGGAAAAGCAGAAAGACCGAGAAGAGTCGAGGCAACAGGAATTCCCGTTTTCTCAGCGAAGTTAAGAAGTTCATTTTCTGCTCCCGAGATAAGCACTCCATGGCCTGCAAGGATAAGTGGTTTTTCTGCATGATTGATCATTATTGCAGCTGATTCTATTGCCCTGGTATGCAGTTGAATATGGGGATTATAACTCCTTATGTAATTACATTTTGTATATTTATAATTAAGCTTTTCATACTGGGCATCCTTGGTTATATCAATCAATACGGGCCCGGGTCGGCCCGTTTTCGCAATATAAAACGCTTTAGCTATTGTTTCAGGAATATCCTGTGATTTTTTAACCTGGGCATTCCACTTTACAACTGGCATCGAAACACCAAGAATATCAGTTTCCTGAAAAGCATCAGTTCCAATCAGGTTTGAAACCACCTGAGCCGTTATGAATACTACAGGTACTGAATCGAGATAAGCATTTGCTATACCGGTTATAAGATTTGTTGCTCCTGGTCCGGATGTCGCAAAACAGACACCTGGCTTTCCTGTAACCATTGCATATGCCTGGGCGGCGTGAGCTGCACCCTGTTCATGCCTGGTAAGTATATGATTCAGCTTATCTTCATAATCGAGCAGTCTGTCATAAACCGGCATGATGGCACCGCCCGGATAACCGAAAATAGTGTCCACACCCTCCTCAACCAGGCACCGGAGAAGTGCCTCAGCTCCTGAAACTGTCTCAAACCCGTTTGTCTGTGCTTTAACCTGCATCGTTTCCTTTTCTGTCTTCATAATGTCAGTTTTATCTTTTACATCCCCCTGCTCCCCTGATGCTTCGGTCAGGGCAGGCCTTCAAAGGGGGAATTAAATACCTCGCACCCAGTACCTCATACCCCGCACCTTAAATAATTCGAACTGCTCCTTTATCCGCTGAGCTTACCAGTTTTGCATATGCTTTAAGTGAGGGTGGAATTACTCTGTTTCTTTTTGCAGGCTTAAATGCATTTTCACCTTTCAGCTTTTCTTCATCAATTCTTCTGGCAAGCTCATTATTTGAAATCAGGACGTTTATTTTACGGCCTGGTACATCAATTTCAATCAGGTCACCTGTCCTGATGACAGCAATTACACCTCCGGCAGCCGCCTCCGGTGATACATGTCCGACTGACAATCCTGATGTCCCTCCTGAAAAGCGTCCGTCAGTCAGGAGAGCACATTTCTTATCAAGGAGCCTGGATTTCAGGTAGGAGGTGGGATAAAGCATTTCCTGCATACCAGGTCCGCCTTTGGGACCTTCATACCTTATTACCACTGCATTGCCTTCCTTCACCAATCCCTTCAGAATTCCGTCAGATGCTTCTTCCTGCGATTCGAAAACTATGGCCGGACCCTTAAATCTTAATAGAGAAGGATCGATACCGGCAGTTTTAACAATACACCCGTTTATTGCAACATTGCCATAAAGCACGGCAAGACCTCCGTCCTTATTATAGGCATTTTGTACACTTCTGATGCATCCGTTCATTCTGTCGGTATCCGGATTTTCATAATAAGTGCTCTGTGAACCCATTTCAAGAGTTTTCTGCATTGACGGAGCACTCCGCCAGAAATCTTTTGCTTCGGGCAGAACTTCATTGCTCATGATGTCCCAGTCAGCAATTGCTTTATGGAGCGTATTATAATCAATTCGTTGTAGAGAACTGTCTATTAGGTTATTGCGTTCGAGCTCCCCCATAATTGAAAGTATTCCACCGGCTCTGTTGACATCCTGGATATGATATTTTGAGCTTGGCGAAACTTTGCAGATGTTCGGGATCAGCCGTGACAGCTCATCAATATCTTTCATTGTAAAGTCGACACCAGCCTCGTGGGCTATTGCAAGAAGATGCAGAACAGTGTTGGTTGATCCACCCATGGCAATATCGAGCGACATTGCATTCATAAATGCCTGCTTTGTGGCAATTGATCTTGGAAGTATTCCAGAATCGCCATCGGAATAATATCTGGTTGCGAGATCAACTATTAATTTTGCAGCTTTTTCGAACAGCTTCAACCGGTTTGAATGAGTTGCCAGCACAGTGCCGTTTCCGGGTAATGCCAGTCCAAGGGCTTCAACGAGGCAGTTCATAGAATTAGCTGTAAACATCCCTGAGCATGATCCGCAGGTAGGACATGCCGACATCTCCATTTCATCAAGGTCTTTGTCACTTACGGAATCATCAGCTGCAGATACCATTGCGTCGATCAGATCGATGTTCCTATTATGGTAGTTACCGGCCTCCATAGGTCCTCCTGAAACAAATACTGTGGGAATGTTGAGCCTCATAGACGCCATCATCATACCCGGGGTTATTTTATCGCAATTGCTTATGCATATCATTGCATCAGCAAGATGTGCGTTGCATACATATTCGACACTGTCGGCTATAAGTTCCCTTGATGGAAGAGAGTAGAGCATTCCTTCATGACCCATTGCTATTCCGTCGTCTATCGCAATTGTATTGAATTCAGCTGCAAAAAGACCCTGTTTTTCAATTTCTTTTTTTATTGCCTGTCCTATACTGTGAAGATGAACGTGTCCGGGAACGAATTGTGAGAAGGAGTTGACGATTGCGATCACAGGTTTTCCGAACTGATCCTCCTTCATCCCGTTTGCACGCCAGAGACTTCTTGCACCGGCCATGTTTCTTCCGGTAATTGTTCTGGAACTTCTGAGCTGGTTTTTCATCACATTATAAATCTATTAAAAAAAAAGCTTCCCGGATGATCCGGAAAGCTTCTGTATGTTTATAGTACTACATATTATTCCCGGATCATTTGCCAGAGGCAAGAATGAGGATGAGGGCAATAATATGTATTAAAGTTTTATTCACTGTTTTGTTTAAAATTGAATGACAAAAGTATTTAATTTTTTAATATATCAAATAAAAACGCCATTTTTTATTCATTTTTTATTTTTTTTGTGCAGGAACCAGCTGATTCGGAACTTTACCCCTTACTTCAACTTTGATTACTGTAGCGGCCTGATCGGGTGCTGAAGCTGGTAATGAAATGATTAATGCACCATCTTTTGAATTCATTGTTTTGACTTTTGTCCCATCAGTCAGAATTTTTGAAGAAACCACGCTGTTCTTCAAATCTGGTATTATGAGTTTCCCATTTGCCGGCCATTCAAATATTGAAAAATAAAGTGTAGTGCCGTTCTTTGTCTCTTTTTTTGTGCATCGTCCCCACGGGAACAATCCCCACGGACTTGCTTTGCTCCCATATACCGCTTCTCCATTCACCTTCATCCATTTACCTATTTCAGACAGGATGGCAACACTTTCAGGTGGGAATTCACCTTCAGCCGTTGGTCCGACATTCAGCAGGAAATTGCCGCCCTTTGATGCTATGTCGAGCAGGTTTTGAATAAGTGTCTTTGGCGATTTATAGTTATGATCATAGCTTTTGTAACCCCATGTTCCGTTCATTGTCATGCATGTTTCCCAGTCAGTTCCGTCGAGATCAGCCAGGTTGGGTATCCTTTGTTCAGGCGTTTTATGGTCGCCCGGGAAATTCGGACGCTTTAGCCTGTCGTTTGTGATAATTGAAGGTTGTAATGAGAGCAGTGACTGAAGTTTTGTGGCGGCTTCGTCTGTCATATTTGTAGGAGTATCCCACCATAAAACGGCGAGTTCACCATAATTTGTAAGAAGCTCCCTTACCTGTGGAACAGCTACAGCATCGATATATTCAGCAAAAGTTCTTTTTTCCTGTGCAGGATCCCAGTGACCATTATGCTCTCTGGTGTAAGCATCGATTATAACTGAATCAGGATTTGCCCATCCCTCTTTGGTTGGTCTGCGGGCTGCTGCTCCTCCAGGATTATTCCAATCCTGTGCCTGTGAATAATAAAATCCAAGCCTGATGCCGTATTTTTTACATGCTTCTGCCAGTGGCTTTAAAAGGTCTTTCCCATAAGGTGTCGCATCAACGACGTTCCATTTGCTGGCTTTGGTTTCAAAAAGAGCAAAACCGTCATGATGCTTGGATGTTATCACTATATATTTCATTCCTGCATCTTTAGCCATCCTCACCCAGGCATCCGGATCATATCTGACAGGATTGAAATCTTTGGCGATTCGCTGGTAATCAGCAACAGGAATCTTGCCACGGTTCATGATCCATTCTCCAATTCCTCCAATCTGTCTTCCATCCCAGGTTCCGGCGGGGACTGCATAAACGCCCCAGTGGATAAACATTCCGAATCGTGCTTCGCGCCACCATTGCATTCTTTCGTCTTTTGTGAGAGCTTGTTGGGCTGTAATTCCCTGAACAAGAAACAAAAGGATAGTTAAAGTGAGAATTGCTTTTTTCATATCTGTATTGTCGGTTAAAAACTCATAAATTCATGGTTATCTGTTCCATTATTTCATTATTTCATTATTTCATCCATATCACCGGGTTTCTTACCGGCAGATTTCTTATAACTTCTTCATTAGATGGGAAATGATCAAGTATTTTCCATGTATTGAACCATGATCTTTCGCCCAATTTGTATGCTCCGAATACCAGGAACGGATGGGCAACTGGCCAGTTATCCCAGTACATGACATCCTGATTGAAAGTCCATTTATTTTTGTCAGCAACAAAAGGATAGAGGAACTCGATACCTTTCCTTAGCGATTTGCCATCCGGGGTCTGATAATTGACCAGGTCATTGTTTTTGTCAGAAAGTATCAGGCAGACCATTGTCATTGCATCGAGGTTAAACAGCGAATAACCATATGGTTTGGTCCGTCTCAGTTCCTGAGGGAAACTTCCGTCAGCGGCCATCTGTTCCGGAAGCAGTATATTCCTGTACCTCTGTCTGCAGAAATCGAGGATCTTTTCATCACCGGTCAGCCTTGCAAATGATGCTACCTGCATGACCCAGCAGGTAGCATGATTGTTCTTTGCATTCATTTCATCAACGCTGTACTGATGAGTTATCAGCCATTCAAGATACTCTGAGAACCATGATTTGATAGCTTCAAGCAGTTTCTTGTCAACGCATTTTGCATCCTCCATAACAAGTATGGCCTGGGCTGTTTCCATCAATTGAATTGTATCAATTATTCCGGTACCTCTTCCGGTAAATCTTCCTTTTATTGCCTGGGCATAAAGCAAAGATGCGTTCATCCTTGTTGATGTGTCAGCGAACCATGCTTTCAGATGTAAAAATGCCTGTTTTACATATTTTTCATCGCCTGTAATCTTATAAGCCGATGCCAGTAACCCTGTGATCTGGCTTAGCCGGATCATCATCTTACGGTGTTCTGTAAAATTATCCGGATTAGACATTCCATCGCGCTGAATATATGGGCCCTCAGGATTTTCCGGATCAGGCCACCAATAGTCTCCCTCAGAGTAAAAATCATGGATCCCGCCCGCACTACGGTCACAGAAGAATGATGTTACTGTAATTGGTTTTTCATATAGAACTTTGTCCGCCCGGGTAATTATTTCTGATCTAAGTAATCTTATAACCTTACGATTAACCGATCTTTCAGAAACTGATAGTGAGAAAGGAATCAGGATTAGTAGAGAAATTATCAACCGGATCTTAAACATCTGATTTTTGACTTATTTTAATTTACCACGGACTTCACGGATTTTCACGGAGTTAAGAACCATAATCCGTGCTTTTACCCGTGTTAATCAGTGCAATCCGTGGTTTATGGATTTCAATTACTTCCAGCCCCTCATCTACTTGAATTGCTTAACGTATTCGAGAAATGCCTTGGCGCTTTTATCGAGGTTTTCAACCGATCCGCCTCCTTTCAGCACTTCGCACATTTCGTATGCAATATATCCCTGGTATCCTATTTCCTTAAGGGTATTTATGAAGGTTTTATAATCGAGAAATCCCTGGCCCATTGGTACGGCCCTCATTTGTGATTCATCGGGAATATAATTGGTGTGGTTCAGGTCATATCTGAACCTTGGAAGCTCCTCATAGTCAGCAGTGGTAGTATGCACTATATACGGTTTCATTGTATAAATAGCCTTCTTAATCTCTTCGGACGACAATCCTTCAAGAGTCGGCGACCAGCAGTCAAAGGCAGCTTTAACATTTGGCAGATTTACCTCATCAAGGAGCCATTTCATTGCGTCATGATGAAGAGCTATATCGTGATGGTTCTGAACTGCCAGTGTAATGCCATATTTCGCAGCCAGCTTCCCTGCCATCTGCAATCCTTCAACAACCATGGAATACTGTTTATCGTAAGGAACATCAGGACGTTCATAGCCTGTATAAACTCTAACCATACTGGTTCCAAGATCCCTAGCCAGTCGAGCCAGTTCGCCGATATAGGTTGCCTGGATCTCGACATTTGGTATTCCAGCCTTATCGACACCGGCTGTAAAATCACAGTATCCCGCGAGACAAACCAACTCAAGACCAAGCTCTTTAATTCGGGCTCTAAGCTTTTGCCGGGCATTATCATCGTAATCAAGAATTGAAACATGAGGCCGTTTTGCTGCAAGCATCACCCCGTCAAAGCCAAGTTCCTTTGCTTTTAAAAGGAATTCGTCAACAGTCAGGGTTGCCTGTCCGCGCCAGATGCCCATGTAACTTACTGAATGAAGGCAGGTCCTGACTTTAAAATCTGCAGGGTTTCCGGTAGGAACCTTTTGACTGGAAGCGTTGAAAACTATTAAAAACAAAGAAGATAAAGAAATTATGAGCTTTTTCATGATGAGGTTATTAAATTGTCAATGGGTCGAATAAAAGTAGGAAAAATCTTAGTAAATTCAGCGATAATTTTAACATTACTACCATGCGAAAAAATCTTCTTATTTTGTTGATCCTCGTCACTTCAATTCCGTTTGCCAATGCCCAGATGCCTCAGGATGTTTATAGAAAACCACTTAAGGAAGTCCTGTCGGAAATCGAAAAGCGGCATAATATTAAGATCCAATACAGCGAAAGCCTTGTTAAAGGAGTGGATGTTCTTTATCCTTCATGGAGATACAGGATTGATACAGAGGAAACTCTGACAAATATCCTTTTGCCTCTTGATATGATTTTTACTAAAACCGGTGAAAGGAATTACCAGGTCAGCAAATATACATATAATGTAAGGCCTGTCGAAGAAGGAAAGAAACATCTCGATCTGTTGCTCACTCTTTATAAGGATCTTCCGGCATGGGAATCACGAAAGTCAGAATTGAGGAAATGCTTCCTCGAGCAGATGAATCTGTCTCCCTTGCCAAAGAAGACTCCACTTAATCCAATTTATACTCCCAAAAGGAAAATGGATGGCTATACTGTTGAAAATGTAGCAATTGAAACGATCCCCGGAGTCTATCTTTGCGGTTCGCTTTACAAACCCGCAAAAGGTAAAGGACCCTTTCCAGCAATACTATGCACTCATGGGCATGCAAGCAATACCGATCTTAATCAATATGGTCGCTACAGGCCTGATCATCAATACCGTTGCGCCATGCTTGCAAGGATGGGTGCAGTTGTTTTCAGCTATGAGATGTTTGCCTGGGGAGAATCTCAATTGCAGGTCGATAATGAGGTGCACCGCACAGGACTGGCAATGACGATGCAGACAGTGAATTCAATGCGGGTAATTGATTTCCTTACTTCATTGCCATACGTGGATCCGAAACGGATTGGTATGACAGGAGAATCCGGCGGAGGCACCCAGACTTTCCTGCTGACAGCTCTTGATGAACGGGTTTCAGTCAGCGTCCCGGTGGTAATGGTTTCTTCATATTTCTACGGAGGTTGTCCATGCGAAAGCGGGTTGCCAATTCATTCATGTTCAGATGTCGGAACCAATAATGCAGAAATTGCAGCTATGGCATCTCCACGGCCGATGCTTGTAATATCAGACGGAGACGACTGGACCCAGCATGTTCCGGAAATAGAGTTCCCATATCTGCAAAAAGTTTATGATCTGTATGATAAGAAGGAAAATGTTGAGAATGCTCACTTTGCAACCGAGGGACATGACTATGGAATTTCAAAGAGAATGGCTATGTACGATTTTATGGCTCATCATATGGGGTTGAATATCAACGCGGTGAAGGATAAGACAGGGAAGATTGATGAATCGAAGGTAACTATCGAGAATTATGAAGCTTTGCTTGTATTTGGAAAGGAAGGTAAATTACCTGCAAATGCCGTAAAGGGACCTGATGCAATTAAGTCAGTATTGAGATCACTGCAATAAAAAATCACATAAAAATGGGAAAGAAATTTATTGTACTAATATTTTTAGTCCTCATTGCCAGCTCATTTTCTTCTTCGTTCGGGCAGAAGAAGAAGACCGGCGCTTCAGCTGACACAATTCATGTAATTGGACATGCCCACATGGATATGAACTGGCTCTGGACCTATTCAGAAACCATGCAAATGTGCAATGATAACCTCAGACAGGTTGTGGCTTTTATGAAGGAGTTTCCTGATTATACTATGATCCAGAGTCAGGCTGCCGTATATAACTTTGTGGAAACGGTTGATCCGCCTCTTTTTGAACTGGTTAAAAAATATGTAAAAGAGGGAAGGCTTGAGCTTGCCGGAGGCATGTGGACAGAAGGCGACATGAACCTGTCGACAGGTGAAGCTATTGCCAGATCATTCCTTCTCGGACAGAATTATTTTAAAAGCCGTTTTGGGAAAATAGCAAACATAGGATGGTTGCCCGATAATTTTGGCCACATTTCTCAAATGCCTCAGATATTGAAGCTTGCCGGGTGTGACTATTTCTATTTTCATCGAACAAAACCTTATACTGGTACTTTCTGGTGGATCGCTCCTGATTCTTCAAAAGTTCTGTGTTATGCGAATGACACCTATAACGGAGATATAACTCCTGATCTGAAAAATGAAATACAGAAATTCTCACCTGATAAACGGAGGATACTGCAAATTACCGGTGTGGGAGATCACGGTGGTGGTCCGACACGGGCAAATATTGAAATGGTACATAAGCTCGATAAAACACCTGGTTACCCTGCAGTTAAATTTACCACAGCCGGTGATTTTTTCGGAAAAGCATCAAAAGAAATGGATGGCCGTCCAACTCATCGCGGTGAAATGCAATTCATCTTTGAAGGATGCTACACAAATGTGGCAGATATAAAATCAGGGAACAGGAACTGTGAAAACGCTCTTTATGCCAGTGAGTTTTTCAATACTCTTCGCTGGCTAAACGGAGACAGGTATCCTGATAAAGAATTTAATGAGCTGTGGACAAATGTGACATTCAACCAGTTTCATGATATACTGCCGGGGTCAGCTATCAATGAGTCAAATAAGGAATCTATTGCGCGCTATGCCGAAACCCTGCGGAAAACCAATGAATTGCGCAATAATGCTTTCCGGAAGATGGCTGATGAAGTCAAATTCCAGACAGGAATGGGGCAACCGGTTGTTGCATATAACCTTCAACCTTTCAGTCGTAAAGCCATTGTTGAAGCAAATGTCTTTGCCTACGAAGAACCTGTTACAGCCAAACTTGCAAGCTGGGGAGATTATTATGGATCAAAAAACATTATTTCTACTGGCAAAACAGGTGCTGCCCTTCCATCAGTTCTGGTGCGGGATGCGGCTGGAAAGAGTTATCCTGCCCAGGCTGTATGGGGAAAATCCACACCTCCGGGATATACAATGAAAGTTCAGTTTATTGCTGATAGTATGACAGCCGGGGGGTATAAAACATTTTATGTCGATGTGACCAAACCTGGAGAAAAGAACGTAGCTATACCATTCAACGACAATACTTTCGAAACGGATTTCTTCAGGATAAAGTTTGATATGAAAACAGGTGGAATTATTAGCCTGTTTGATAAACGTAACGGGAAAGAATTCGTCAGGGAAGGAGGCCGGCTGAACAGCCTTAGAATATATCTTGAAGACAGAAAAGGCTCAATGAAATCATGGACGATTAATAAGATTGTAAGGCAGGAGGATGTTTCCGATGTTAAAAGTGTTAAGGTAGTTGAGAATGGTCCCGTAAGAGCTTGTGTTGAAACAGTCAAAACATGGGGAAAATCAAGATTTATTGAAAGGACTTACCTTTATCGTTCATATCCGCGGATCGATTATGATATGGAGGTCCACTGGCTCGAAACCGGCAGCGATTCGACAGATTCTCCGATGTTAAGAGCTGTTTTCCCATTAGCAATGGAAAATTCAAGATTTTATTCCCAGGTTCCATTTGATGTTGTCGAAAGACCAGTTGATGGCAAAATACATGGAAAAGAAGCTCCCTCTTATCTGAAACACGCCGACGCATATGGCATTGAAGCTGAAGTAAATGATGGACAGGAAGTCCCTGCACAGAAATGGGTTGACATATCTGACGGAAAGGTAGGTATTGCTCTTCTGAATAAGACCAAATATGGACATTCATATAGTCGTGGTGACCTGCGGATTACACTTTTAAGATCAGCAGGTGAACCTGATATTTATCCAAACCTCGGGAAATTCAGTATCAGTTATGCGCTTTATCCTCATTCAGGCGACTGGAAGAATGGGGTCTGGGCAGAAGGTGAAGATTTCAATATTCCGGTGTATGCTGCGGAACCGCCTTCGCTTGCACTTGTGAAATCAAATGCTTCACGTCCTGAAGAAGCATCATTTTTTTCAATTGATGCCCGTAATATTACGCTTACAGGTCTGAAACGGGCTGAGGATGGTAATGAACTAATTGTGCGGTTAGCGGAAGTTGAAGGCAAAGCTGGTCCGGTCAACCTTACTTTACCATTTAGCATTGCAAAAGTCCGCAGACTAAATCTGATAGAATTACCGCTTGTGAATAAATCTGCTCCTGAAATCAATGGCAGATCTGTTAAGATAGAAATTAACCCCAAAGAGATTATCACGCTTGGATTGACTTTATCACCTCAATAAAATTTTAACTTTGACAGGGTTTATAAAATCTCCGAAGATTTATCATATTTTGAGACATATAATTATAAAGTAGAAATCAAAAAACCATTTCAGTATGAAAAAAGGAATTATAATTTCAATTATTATTTTATTGGCTGTCAGCAACCTGATCGTTACTACTTTTGATTCGTGCAATAAAGCACCTCATAAGAACATTGGGTTGCAGCTCTATTCGATCCGCGACTCAATAACGAAGGATGTTCCCGGCGCTATTGCCAAAGTCGCCAAAATGGGCTACACATTTGTTGAGCCTGCCGGATACAGCAACGGGAAATTCTATGGAATGGAACCTGCTGAATTCAAAGCTCTGTGTGAAAAGAACAACCTTGGTATTCTGAGCTCACATACCGGACAGGCTCTGCCTGATTCCGCAAATTGGGCAAAAACCATGGCATGGTGGGATGAATGTATAGCTGCTCATGCAGTTCTTGGAGTGAAATTCATCGTTCAGCCTTTTATGGGAAACGAAGCTTACCAGAGTCTCGATACCCTGAAACGGTATTGTGATTATTTCAATCTGATAGGGGAAAAATGTAAATCAAAAGGTATTCGTTTCGGGTATCATAATCATGATAAAGAGTTCTCGACAAGGCTTGACGGACAGACAATTTATGACTTCATGATTGCAAATACAGATCCTGCAAAAGTGATGTTCGAAATGGATCTTTACTGGACTGTTGTTGGCGGCGCTAATCCAGTTGACTATTTCAACAAATATCCGGGAAGATTCGAATTATGGCACATCAAGGATAAAAAAGAGATCGGAGCCAGCGGGATGATGGACTTTTCAGCAATCTGGGCTGCTGCTGCCAAATCGGGTATGAAATATGGAGTTGTTGAAGTTGAAGAATACAGCTTCGACGAGTTCACAAGCTGCAAGGTAAGCTATGACTTCCTGAATAATTCAGATTATGTTGTAATGCCGATGTAAATAATTCTTTCAAGAAGTTTATTCAATGCATAAATATTTAATTCGTCTTGCAGGTTCATTATTGATTCTGGCAGTTTCAGGTTGCCGGGATAATTATTATTCAGAGAAAGACTTCTCTTCTATTCTTAAGATTGACTCGCATGTTCACATTAACAGTGATAAAGGATATTTTGAAGAGGCTGCAAAACAGGATAATTTCATTCTAATTACTCTTGGCGTTGATCATGGTGATTCGGCTAATATCCGGAAGCAACAGGATGATGCAATTTTGTCAGTCACTAAGTTTCCCGGCAGAGTTTTCTATGGACCAACGTTTCATTTTGATACAGCAGGATGGAAAACCGATAGCTGGAGCAAAAAAGTTATTTCACAGCTGGATAAAGATATCTCAGGTGGTGCAATTACAGTTAAAATATGGAAGAATATTGGGATGACGGTACGTGACAGATCCGGGAAATTCATAATGGTTGATGATCCTGGATTAGATCCGGTTGTTGAATTCATTAAAAGCAAAGGACTCCCGATTACTGGCCATTTAGGTGAGCCAAGAAACTGCTGGCTTCCCCTTGATGAAATGACTGTCAGCAGCGACAGCAGTTACTTTGCCAGGAATCCTCAGTATCATATGTTTCTTCATCCAGAATACCCTTCCTATGAGGATCAGATAAACGCCCGTGATAACTTTCTTGCAAAGCATCCTGATCTGAAATTTATTGGCTGTCACCTTGCAAGCCTGGAATGGAATGTAGATTCCCTTGCAAAAAGGTTCGACAGGTATCCGAACCTGGCCGTAGATATGTCGGCCAGGATATGTCATCTGCAATATCAGTCGGCAAAAGACAGAAAGCGGGTAAGGGATTTTTGCATCAAATATCAGGACAGGCTCCTTTATGGAACTGATACCGGCGACAGCGGGAATTCAGATCCGGTGAGATTCAGAAACAATATGCATGAGACATGGCTTGATGACTGGAAGTACTTTACTACAGATGATGAGATGACTTCGGATAAATTCCGGGGAAAATTCACAGGACTAAATCTTCCGAAGGAGGTGGTAGATAAGATTTACGGTGAAAATGCAATTAAGTGGTATAAATTGAATATAAACTAATTCATCATTACCCTAGCTTTCCAAATATACATTGTCCTTTAAAAGGGCATCCCTGAGATTTTTGTAAGGCAAATCCCTTGAGTTGCATTTTCTTATCGCGCAAAGTGCTGCGCCGGTACCTGCTGCCTGTCCCTGCCCCATGCAGCATACTGTATTCCTTGTTGACATATGGGCTTGAAAATCTGAGGTTATCAACATACCTACTGCCAGAAGATTGTCAATTTCTTTGACCAGTAATGCCTTATATGGGATCCCGTAAGTGCCCCCGTTTTTTATCTGATACCTTGGTGCAGAATCATGGAATCCATATGCCATTATATCATCGTCAAAGTGCCTGCCTCCTATGACATCCTCAAGAGTGATATCATAGTCACAGGTAATTGTTCTTCCACGCCGTATATTTAGCGATGGACTTGTCCTGGCTATAAATGCATTCTCGCAACCGGGCAGGTACTTCCTGAAAAGCTCAAGAGTTTTGAACTGATTCTGCCTGATTATCAATTCTGCCTTAGAGACTTCATCCCTGTTAGTGGGGCTGACCGGTAGTTTGTAATTGACTTTAATAAACATCAGGTAATTGTCATGAACTGTTGTTGTAATCAGCCCGGAACCCAGTTTTACCACACCGTCGACAAATTCCTGTGGCAGCTTTCCCCTGATAGAATATCCGCTTTCGCTTCCCATCCTTATTATCTGGCCATCCTTGCCGTCCCTTATACCGTAAGCCAAATCTCCCAAAGCATTATTCTTAACCAGATAAGAATAAAGCTTTTCGATGTTCACATTACCCAGTCCCATACTGTTGCAGACAGGATGATCATTCAGTTCGACATATGCTGCACCGGCATAAGCTGAAAGATCACCATAAGCTGTACTGTCAACAAAACACTTCCCTTTAAAATACTCTCTGCCCATCCTGCTTTGTGCAATAATCCCATCAATTGATCTGCCCTTCATTACTGCTCCGGCAACTAGTGTACTCGTAAATACGCTTACACCAGCTTCTGCCAGCATTTCAAGGACAACCAGTTTATACAACTCAGTATCAATTGCAGTGCAGACGCAATCATAATCTATTTTTCCGGTAACATCACCATGTCCGGTTGTTCCTCCGATAACCATCAGGCGATCAATTATTTCCTGGGCGATACCTTTAACAACCTGACGTTTTTCAACTCCCGGAAAAGCTTTCCAGAGGTTAAAAAAACTGTGAAGGGCTGTCCCACCTTCCACAACTGTTCCTCCAGTGTATCCCTTGGCTTCAATTAGGGCAGTTTTTGCACCGTTCCGGGCAGCGGCGATTGCAGCAACAACTCCTGCAGTGCCTCCTCCGGCAACAACCACGTCAAATTCCCTTACTGGCAACCCTTTGGGATCTTCTTTAAATAGTTTAGTTTTTTCTGAGTCAGATGATTGTTCAAGGTTTAATGCAGGAAAAGCAAGACCTGATATCAACATGTTCCTGGAAAATTTTCTGCGATCCATATTTACAATTAATTATCAGTTCAATTTTAATACAATTATCCAAACTGAAAGGTAAGAAAATATAATATTATCAAAGTTGTTCCTGCATTATTTTTTGATTATATTTACACGTGAAAGTACGCGGGTAAGTAATTACAATTATAGATTCAGATATGAAAAAACTGATTGTAACATTTTTGACTCTGCAGGTTTTACTTGGCTGCCAGTCGAAGAATTCATCCAGTGGCGGTTCCGAAGCGGAATTACAATTTCACAGGTGGGCACCGACACCACCGATGGGCTGGAACAGCTGGGATTGCTATGGTCCGACGGTTGTCGAGGCTGAAGTAAAGGCAAATGCTGATTATATGGCACAAAATCTTAAGAAATTCGGATGGAAGTATGTTGTTGTTGACATACGCTGGACTGTTGAAAATGACAAATCAGGCGGGTATAACCAGACAGATCCTGTCTACACAATTGATGAGTACGGAAGGTTTATTCCTGCGTTAAATCGCTTTCCTTCTGCAGCTGGCGGTAAAGGATTCAAGCCGCTTGCCGATTATGTTCATGCCAAGGGGCTGAAATTAGGTATTCATATAATGCGCGGGATACCAGTAATTGCGGTTAACCAAAACACTCCCATCCTTGGCAGCGAGGCCAAAGCTCAGGATATCTACTCTCCTGAAGGGCAGTGTTTGTGGCTGAGGGACATGTACACTATTATCGCCGGAAAACCGGGTGCTCAGGAATACAACAATTCGATATTTAAGTTATACGCTTCATGGAATGTTGATTTTGTAAAAGTTGATGATCTTTCAGGAAGGACTAAAGAGATTGAAATGGTGAGAAAAGCCATCGATAACTGTGGAAGGCCAATAGTATTAAGCATCTCTCCGGGTGGAGACCGGCCGGAGACGATTGAATTTCTGAAGAATAATGTAAATATGTGGCGGACTTCCAATGATTTCTGGGATAACTGGCAGGCACTTAAAAATCAGTTTACAATTCTTAAGAGCTGGACCGGACTTGGTGTACAAGGCTGTTATCCAGACGGAGATATGCTGCCTCTTGGGAAAATCGGGTTAAGGGCTGAACGCGGAGAACCCCGCTGGACAGGATTTACAAAAGACGAACAGTTCACTCTTATGACTCTGTTTTCAATTTTTCGTTCCCCTCTGATGTTTGGAGGCGACCTTCCAAGTAGTGATGAGTTTACATTGTCATTGATCACCAACAAAGATGTTCTGAATGTAAACCAGCATAGTACAAACGGAAAACAGCTTTTAAGAGAGAATGACCTGATTGCCTGGACAGCTGACGATCCGAAGACAGGTGATAAATACCTGGCCTTATTTAATGCATCAGATACAATAAGTGCAGCTGAAATTACTGTAGAATTTGAACAGCTTGGTTTGGCAGGAACCCATACTTTTAAGGACCTGTGGACAGGTGAAAAGCTTGGGAAGTTTACGGACTCATTTTCACGGACAATTAACCGGCATGGTGCCGGACTTTACAGGATACATTAATAAAATCCATTATGAAGAAAACCTTTTACTTAATCTTATTGCTGGTTGGATTATCAATTCACTATGATTTAAAAGCCCAGTCGCAGAATTCACAGAATCCTCAACAGCTACGCCAAACGGTCAGGAGACCAAATCAGTCGGGGTTTGTCAGTGTCGACAGTCTGCGATGGCGTGATATGTGTATTCTCCCTGATCCATCAACTAAAACATACTATATTGTTGGTCCCGGAGGAAGAGGTGTAAGATGTTATAAAAGCAAGGATCTTAAAACCTGGGAAGGACCGATTACAATTTATACCGCCCCGCAGGATGTTTGGGGTGATATTCCAATTGTCAGTATATGGGCACCGGAAATGCATTTCTTCAAAGGGAAGTATTATCTTTTCCTTACTTTCGATACCCGCAATAAACTTTGTGAACAATGGCCTAACTGGGAACGCAACGGTCGTGTTACAAGAGGCTCACAGATTTTGGTAAGTGATTCACCAACAGGTCCGTTTACAGCTTTTCAAAAACATTCTACTCTTCCTGTCGATATGATGACCCTCGATGGGACACTTTATGTCGAGGATGGAATTCCATATATGGTTTACTGCCACGAATGGGTACAGGTAACCAATGGATCCGTGGGATATGTTCAGCTCAAAGATGACCTTTCTGAAACCGTTGGGGAAACAAAAAACCTTTTTCGCGGAAGCCAGGCTTCCTGGAGTAAAATAAGTGATCAATTTGGCTGCAATGTAACTGATGGCCCGTTTCTTTATAAAGGGAAGACCGGGAAATTGTATATGACATGGACAAGCGGGGGCTATGAAGGATACACCTGCGGTATTGCAATTTCAGAATCCGGAAAACTTGCCGGACAATGGAAACAACAAGATGAACCCTTGTATAAAAATGATGGAGGCCATGGAATGATCTTTAAGACTTTTGAAGGAAAAATTATGCTGATCCTTCATTCTCCCAATAACATGAATTCACGTCCCCGTGTTTATGAGATGGAAGATACCGGAGAAACACTCAGAGTAATAAAGGAATTCACCAGTTCTGATTGAACAAAAAACTTATGGATTAAGGCTGGATTTTCTTATATAGAAGGCAAACATAAATTATGGTCAATATAAGGCAGTCAGATATCGCCAAAAAACTGAATGTATCGAGGGTTACAGTCTCGAAAGCTTTGCGGGATCATCCTGATATTTCTCAGGAAATGAAAGAAAAGGTTCTTAAAGCTGCCAAAAAGATGGAATATGTCCCTAACCTTATAGCAACACAGCTTAATACAAGAAAGACTTTTACAATTGGTATCGTGGTCCCGGACCTTGAAAACAGCTTTTTTGCTTTCGTGGTTGACAGTATGATTGACTTTGCCACTGAAAGGAATTATCACGTAATTCTTACAGTCTCACGTGAAAAAGAAGCAATTGAACGTCAGAATATCGAAAACCTGATCGGTATGCGTGTTGACGGATTACTTGTGTGTTTATCCCAGGAAACAAAAGACAGAGAAATATTTTCCAGGGTTAAGAAGATGAAAATACCAATGGTCTTTTTTGACAGGGCTTTTGAGAAAATGGGTTTTCCGGTTGTTATTTTTGATGACAAGACCGGAGCGTTGAATGCTCTTGATCAGGTAATTGGCTCAGGATATACCTGGATTGTACATTTCGCCGGTTATTCATCAGTTAATATCGGGAAACGGAGAACCGAAGGTTATAAATCAGGACTTAGAAAGCACAAGTTGCAACTCCGGAAGAACTGGATCCTTGAAGGAGGCTTCGAATTTAAAGACGGTTACGATTCCTTTATGAAAATGTTTCAACAGAAGAAATTACCTGAACTGGTTTTTACAGTCAACGACAGAGTTGCTCTTGGTGCTTACAAAGCAGCAAACGAATGCGGAATAAAAATCCCTTCTGAGATAGGAATCTTTGGATATGGATTCAATGAAACGACAGATATGTTCCAGCCCCCTCTTACCGTCATAAACCAGGACCCAAGAAAGATGGGACAACAGGCAATTGCACTTTTGTTGGATATGATTAATAAAAATGTATCCGGGAAACCTGTTGATATTAAAATTGAGGAAGAATTTTTGTGGAAGAAATCCATATACAGAAAAGAAAATAATAATAAAAAATTATAGAACTTTAAATTTGAAATTATGAAAAAGATTTTAGTTGCAGGTGCCGGAGGCTTTATCGGCGGACATCTTGTCAAAGAGCTTGTTGGAAAGGGAAATCAGGTCAGAGCCGTTGATATCAAACCATTAAATGAATGGTATCAGGTTTCCACTGAAGCTGATAACCTGGTTCTGGATCTTCGGTTGAGAGAGAATTGTTATAGGGCTGTCAATGGATATAATGAGGTCTTCAATCTCGCTGCTGACATGGGCGGAATGGGATTCATTGAAAACAATAAGGCTGCCTGCATGATCAGTGTTCTTATCAACACTCACCTTTTAATTGCCTCGAAGGACTGCGGTATTGACAGATTCTTTTATGCCTCATCAGCTTGTGTATATAACGGTGAAAAACAGACTGATCCACAAAATCCGGGACTTAAAGAATCTGATGCTTATCCGGCAATGGCCGAAGATGGATACGGATGGGAAAAACTCTTCAGTGAACGCATGTGCCGCCACTTCTCAGAAGATTTTGGCCTGACAACCAGAGTAGCCAGATTTCATAATGTATATGGACCGCACGGAACATATGATGGAGGAAGGGAAAAGGCTCCGGCCGCTATCTGCCGGAAAGTTATTGAAGCAGGGATTACTCATAAAAAAGAAATTGAGATATGGGGAGATGGACTTCAGACCAGGAGTTTCATGTATATTGATGATTGTATCAAAGGGATACAGGACATTATGTACAGTGAGATCAAAGAACCTATAAACCTGGGAAGCACTGAAATGGTGTCAATTAATGAATTGGTCAATCTTGTTGAGGATATTGCCGGTTATAAGCTTAAAAGAACCTATGATCTTAAGGCACCGAAAGGTGTAAGGGGCAGGAACAGTGAAAATACCCTGATAAGAAAATATCTTGGATGGGAGCCGTCAATTCCACTCCGCACAGGGTTAAAAAAGACTTACGATTGGATAAGTGAACAGATGGTCGAAGAAAGCAGAAAGTTAAAAGGTACAAGCCGCTACAACAAATAATACTGTCCGACAGATGATTAGCAAAAAGGTAATGGTCAGCGGTTGTTATGATCTGCTTCACGGTGGACATATCACATTTTTTAAGACTGCTGCATCTTACGGCAAGCTGTATGTAAGTATTGGAAGAGATGATAATCTTCTCCTACTGAAAGCGAAGAAGCCTTACTTTTCACAGGAGGAGCGATTGTATATCGTCAAATCAATAAAGTATGTGGAGGATGCTTTCCTTGCTTCAGGTACAGGCCTGCTCGATTTTGAACCTGATATTAAAAGGATTAAGCCTGATATCTTTATTGTCAATCAGGATGGCCATACACCTGATAAAGAAGCTCTTTGCAAAAAGCTTGGAATTGAGTATGTCGTTCTTAAACGGATACCGGAGCCGGGATTGCCGGCACGCTCCAGTTCAGAAACAAAAAGAGATATGCGATTCCCTTACAGGTTATGTCTTGCCGGCGGATGGATTGATCAGCCCTGGGTGTCAGAGATATACCCCGGATCAGTTGTGGTAGCTCAAATCTGGCCGGCCATTGATTTTAATGATCGTTCTGGTCTTGCTACAAGTTCCAGAAATGTTGGAATAAAACTTTGGGGTGACAGATACCCTGATGGCGATCATGAACTGAATGCCAGATTGCTTTTCGGTGCTGAAAATCCACCGGGGGAAAAATATATTTCAGGTTCACAGGATCATATAGGCCTTTTGTATCCTGGAATTAACAGACTTTATTATAATGGTGGTTACTGGCCTGAACAGATTGAATCAACCATAGATAAAGAAATATGCGACTGGCTTTCAGATGTTCTTTGGCTCGTGCCTCTTGAACCCCGCCCTGATGGGTACGATCCTTTGAAAATAATGCATCTTGAAAGACCTTTAATAAAAGAACTTGGTGAGTCAGGTGAAAAATGCTGGCAGGCTATACTTAAGAAGGACACATACGGATTAGGCATAGCGATGAAAGAAACCTTTCTATCATGGAGAAAAATTCTGCCTCTTACAGTTCCCGATTGGGTAATGTATGAGATGGAATCAAAGTATTTCCCTGACTATCCCGGTGCTATTACTTCAGGAAGCGGTGGCGGTTATGTTATTGTTGTTTCTGATAAGACAGTGGGGAAGGCCATTAAGGTTAAGATCAGATATTAAGGATTAACACTATTTTAAACTCATATTTAAAACTATGAAAACAAAACTCATCAAACTTTTATGTATCTCGAGCTTACTGGCTCTGATTCTTTCTGTTTCTTCCTTTGCACAGAAGGGAAAGCTTCCAATTGCTGATGGCCCCTTTAAGCCGACGGATGAATCACTTCAGCAGAACAAGTATCCGGAATGGTTCAGGGATGCAAAATTCGGAATCTGGTCGCACTGGGGACCTCAGGCTGTGCCCAGGCAGGGTGACTGGTATGCAAGAAGAATGTATCAGGAGAAGGATCCTGCCTATAAGTACCATGTTGAACATTATGGTCATCCTTCGGAATTTGGCTTCAAAGACATAATCCCTCTTTGGAAAGCTGAAAAATGGGATCCTGAAAAGCTTATGGCTCTCTATAAAAAAGCCGGTGCAAAGTATTTCGTCAGCATGGGAACTCATCACGACAATTTCTTTCTTTGGAATTCAAATATTCACAGGTGGAATGCCGTAAAAATGGGTCCGCACAAGGATGTTGTCGGTACATGGCAGAAAGCAGCTAAAGCTCAGGGTTTGAAATTTGGAGTATCTGAACATCTTGGTGCAAGCTTTACCTGGTATCAGGATGCTCATAAATCCGACAGCCAGGGACCTAAAGCCGGTGTGCCTTATGATGGTGCAAACCCTGAATTCAGTGACCTGTACCATGCTGCTACTACTCCTGATGACAAAGGATGGCTGACAAATAATCTTGTCTTTCAGATAGAATGGTTCAATAGTATCAGAGAGCTGATTGATAATTATCATCCCGATCTGCTCTACTCTGACAGTGGGATGCCATTTGAGGATGTCGGCAGGAGTCTGATTGCTCATTTTTATAATCAGGACATAACCAGAAACGATGGAAACCAGAATGTTGTCTATACATGCAAACAGGCTTCAGGAGGGAAATGGGTGGAAGATATGGAACGAGGAGTAAAAGATACGGCAAGCTTGTATCCATGGCAGACTGATACATCAATTGGTGACTGGTTTTACAGGACCGGACAGAAATATAAAAGCGGCACTGAGGTAGTACAGATGCTGGTCGATATCGTCAGCAAAAATGGCAACCTCCTTTTAAATGTTGTTCAGACTCCTGAAGGCGACCTCGAACCCGATATGCTTAAAATTCTCGACGAAATAAGCGTATGGACTTCAGCCAACGGGGAAGGGATTTATGGTACACGTCCATGGAAAACATTTGGCGAAGTATCAGCAGAATCAAAGGCTTTTAAACCCGGCCGGTTTAATGAAAACTATAAATTCAATTCAAAGGATATCCGTTTTACAACAAAAGATGGTATATTGTATGCTTTCTGTCTGGGAACACCATCAGAGGATATCCTGATCAAGTCGTTGAGCAAAAACTCAAAGTTTTCAGAAAGACCGGTTGCCTCTGTGAAGATGCTCGGAAGTGATGTTAAAATCAGATGGACCCAGACTGAGAATGGGATGGTTATAAAAAAGCCTTCAAAATTCCCGGCATGGCAGGTGCAGGGATTTAAGATTGAATTCAAGAAATAGCTATAACATAAACCAAAATCGATCATGGACTCAAATTTTAATTCGCGAAGAAGCTTTATAAAAAAAGCTGCTCTGGGCACCTTTGCTGCCATAAGCATTCCTGAAATCCTTTCGGCAGCTGTACCGAAGGGAAAAATAAAGGGCATAAAACTCTTAAAGGATCAGGTGATCCTGTTTCAGGGTGATTCAATAACCGATTCAGGCAGGAATAAGGAAGATACCGGATTTAATACTGCCAGGAATCTGGGCTCCGGCTACCCCATGCTTGCAGGAGCTGCTATTCTGAACAAATATGAAGCCCTGAATCTGAAGATTTATAACAAAGGCATCTCAGGGAATAAAGTCTATCAGCTTGCCGAACGATGGGACAAGGATTGCCTTGAACTGAAACCCGATGTCCTGAGTATACTTATAGGTGTAAATGATTTATGGCACAAGCTTAACGGTACTTACAACGGTACAATAGAAATTTACAGGAATGACTATATAGCCCTTCTTGAAAGAACAATGAAGGCACTTCCTAATGTGAAACTCATTATATGTGAGCCTTTTGCCGTTAACGGAGTAAAAGCTGTCGATGACAAATGGTATCCAGAATTCAATGATTACAGGAAGGCTGCACAAGATATAGCCAAACGGTTCAGGGCTGCTTTCATTCCGTTCCAGAGTGTTTTTGATGAGGCTCAGAAAAGAGCTCCGGGATCATACTGGACAGGTGATGGTGTCCATCCAACCCTTGCGGGAGCTCAGCTGATGGCAAAAGCATGGATGAAAGCTCTTGAATAAACTTAATTCTGCCTGAAAATGAAAAGTATAACACGACGCAGTTTCGTTCAGCAGAGCTTTTCTGCCGGTATCGGAATGGCTGCCCTGAGTCATTTACCTGATTTGCCTCCGATGGCAAAGGGGAAAATGAAATTTGGCCTGGTAACATATCAGTGGGGAAGGGACTGGGACCTGCCAACACTTATAACCAATTGTGAAAAGACCGGATTGCTTGGTGTTGAACTGAGGACTGAACATGCTCATAAGGTTGAGACAAACCTTACAGCTGTTCAGCGTGCTGAAGTAAAAAAACGCTTTGCCGACAGTCCTGTTGAATGCATAGGATATGGGGCCAATTTTGAGTATCACAGCCCCGATCCTGCTCAGCTCCGGACCAATATTGAACAAACTAAAGAGTACATCAAACTTTGTAAAGATATCGGAGCCACAGGTATCAAGGTTAAACCAAATGATCTTCCTGCGGGTGTTCCAAAAGAGAAAACAATTGCCCAGATCGGAGCTTCACTTAATGAGGTAGGAAAATTTGCCCGTGATTATGACCAGCTGGTCAGGGTTGAGGTCCATGGTAATCTTACCCAGGAACTACCGAATATGAAGGCTATTTTCGACCAGGTCACTGAACCGAATGTCAAAATGTGCTGGAACTGCAATGACCAGGATCTGCTTCCACCCGGACTTGAAGGCAATTTCAATATGGTAAAGAAGTGGTTTGGAGATACAGTGCATGTTCGTGAACTCAATTTGGGTGATTATCCTTATCAGCAACTTTTTAATTTATTTACCGGAATCAGGTATAAAGGATGGATCCTTCTTGAAGCACGGACAGAACCACCTGACAGGATTGCGGCGATGAAGGAACAACTCGCGATTTTCAATCAAATGATTAAGAACTCAATGAAATAATAAATCACAAACTAAAATGACAAACAGAAGAGATTTTATAAAAGCAACCGCTATAGGTGCAGCCGGGATCACGATAGGAGGTATTAGCCTCAGCCCAAAAGCTTATTCCTCGGTGGTTGGTTCAAATGACCGTATCACTCTGGCGGTCGTAGGACTGCGCAGCAGAGGAAGGGATCATATAAACAGCTGGTGTGCTCTGAAGGACAACCGCAATGTCAGGATAAAGACAATATGTGATGTCGATGAGCAATTTTATGCTCAGGCAGCTAAATTAATACTGGACAAATCAGGAGAAAAAGTAATCACTGAATGGGATATGCGCAAAGTTTTTGATGATAAGGAAATTGATGGTGTCTCTTTTGGTGTCCCCAACCACTGGCACGCATTAAGCACTATATGGGCTTGCCAGGCAGGAAAACATGTGTATGCTGAAAAGCCGGCATGTCATAATTTACATGAAGGTAGAAAAATGGTTGAGGCTGCTGCCAGATACAATGTCCGCGTTCAGACCGGATGTCAGAACCGGTCAATTCCCAACGTTATGGAAGCAATGAAATTCCTGCACACCGGAGGCATCGGCGATGTTTTTATGGCAAAAGGTCTTTGTTATAAACCCCGTGATTCATTTGGAATTGCTCCTGACGGAACTCCACCGGCATCGCTTCATTATGATATGTGGCTCGGCCCGGCCCCATTCCGTCCTTATAATGAAAAGCGGGTACATTATAACTGGCACTGGTTCTGGGCTACAGGTAACGGTGACACGGGCAACCAGGGACCTCACCAGTTTGATATTGCACGCTGGGGTCTTAACAAAAATGAACATCCTGTTTCTGTATTTTCAATGGGAGGTCTTTTCGGAATTGATCCGGCTGAGTGTGCACAGGAGACCCCAAATACTCAAACTTCAATGTTCAGATATAAAGACGGGAAAGTACTTGAGTTTGAAACAAGGGGAAGGTACACAAATGATGAATCCAGCCTTGGTATACGTATTGGTAATACTTTTTATGGTACTGAAGGATATCTTGAACTGAATGAAGAAACCTGGAAGGCATTTCGTAAACGTGAGCGGGAACCATTTGCCGGATCAAAAACAAGTGAAAAGAAAGTTGATGATCCTACATTTCTGGCTGCTCCTGGCGGAACCGAACATTTTGCAAATTTCCTCGACGCAATACGTTCCGGTAAAGATGAAACGCTCAATTGCCAGATCAAAGAAGGATTTATTTCATCGTCACTTCCACTTCTCGCAAATATTTCCTACCGGCTTGGCAGGGAACTAACATTTGACGGTGCGAAAGAGAGATTTGTAAATGATAAGGAAGCCGATGCAATGCTGACAAGGAAATACAGGAAACCATATATTGTACCTGAGGTTGTTTAATAGTATTATAGAATTTTAACCACGGATTTCGCTGGGTTTCACGGAATTTAACTGTTAAATCCACCTGGGAACACGTAATTACATTGTAATTACATTTTTTTCATGATAAACAGCATAAATCCGTGATTTTCTGTGTAAACCCGTGTAAATCCGTGGTTAATTTGTTTTTTAACATGGTTCACCCCAAACCCCCCAAGGGGGGCTTAAGAAAGAGTAGCATTTTAAAAGTCCCCAATAGAGGGGGATTTAGGGGTGGATTAAATAAGGTTTAGATTATCTTATTAGATATTGTCAATGATTAATTATTAGATTATGAAATCAATCAAACGCCGAAGCTTTATTAAAACATCCGCCGCAGGTGTTGCTGGATTTGGATTGTTAGGAAAGACATCAGTTTTTCCACAAAGCCAGGATACTTCAAAACGCAGAGTCGGTATTATCGGTCTTGATACTTCACATGCGACAGCTTTTACAGGAGCATTAAATGATCCTTCTGCTGGTCCGGAATTCGGCGGATACAAAGTGACAGCTGCCTATCCCAAAGGAAGCAACGACATAAAATCGAGTGTCGACAGGATCGCTGGATATACGGAAGAAGTTAAGAAGCTTGGAGTTGAGATCGTTGATTCAGTTCAGGATCTCCTGAAAAAAACAGATGTGATTCTGCTCGAAACAAATGATGGACGGCTTCACCTCGAGCAAGCCCTGCAGGTAATGAAAGCCGGAAAGAGGTTGTTTATTGATAAACCAATAGCAGCGTCATTATCAGATGCCATAGCTATTTTTAATGCTGGCCGGAAATTAAATGTTCCGGTATTCTCTTCATCATCTCTCAGATATATTGCCGGGGCAGATGAAATTGTAAACGGATCGATAGGGAAAGTGCTCGGAGCTGATACTTACAGTCCTGCCACAATTGAAAAAACACATCCTGACCTTTTCTGGTACGGAGTTCATGGTGTTGAAACTCTTTTCACTGTAATGGGTACTGGATGCAAAAGCGTTACAGGTACATTCACCGAAGAGACAGATCAGGTTACCGGCTTATGGTCCGACAACAGGATAGGAACTTTCCGGGGCATACGCAAGGGGAAATCCGATTACGGAGGGATAGTCTTCGGTGAAAAAGGTATTGTTGTGCTGGGCAAGTACAACGGGTATAATCCACTTCTTATTGAGATCATTAAGTTTTTTCAGTCAGGAGTGCCGCCGGTCAGTCAGGCAGATACAATTGAAATATTTGCTTTCATGGCGGCTGCCGCAGAGAGCAAAAAACTTAACGGTGCACAAGTACTTATCGAAAGTGTGATTAGGGAAGCAGAGAGGGAAGCAACCCAAAAAACTGGTTTTTAATGTTATTAAAGGTTCATGAATTATGAGAATATCCAGGTTTTCAGCTATTCTTTCTTCTTTAGTTATTTCACTTGTTTTAGTAGCTTCTCCGGGAGAAAAAGTCCGGGTTGAAAAAAAGAAGAAGGTTGAATTCTCAGTAAAGGAATCAGAACAAAAAGTTGACGTACTGATTGGAGGAAAGCTGGTGACCTCATACTGCTGGCCTGAAAATGTTTACAAACCTGTTCTCTATCCGGTCAGGACCCTTTCAGGTACCGAAATTACAAGGGGTTTCCCGTTGAGGCCCAGGGAAGGTGAGAGGAATGATCACATACACCAGATAGGGTCATGGCTCAATTATGGGAATGTCAATGGATTCGATTTCTGGGGAAATGGCTCGACAGGACAAAAAAGTGAAAATGGCGGTGTTATTGAACATTCGGGTATCGAACAGGTAAAAGGCGGCAATGGGGAAGGAGTACTTTCTGTAAAATCCGCATGGCTGGATCCTTCAGGGAAAGAGCTGCTTGAAGAAAAAACCGAATTTCATTTCATTGCAGATGGCCAGTCCTATTGGATCGACAGGATCACAACACTTACTGCCGGGAAACAGGATGTTTCTATGAAGGATACCAAGGAGGGAATGTTCGCCATCCGTGTTGCCCGCCAGCTGGAACTGCCTTCTAACGAAGATGTTCCTCTTCTTGATTCCCAGGGTAAACCAGGAAATGAAAAAGCGTCATCAAACAAAGGTGTCACAGGCAATTACAGGAGCAGTGAGGGTATTACAGGAGAAGCAGTATGGGGTACCCGGGCAAAATGGATGGAACTGTACGGGACCATCAACAATGAAAAGGTTACCATTGTGATATGCGATCATCCTGAAAATCCTTCATATCCTACTTATTGGCATGCAAGGGGTTACGGATTGTTCTCGGCAAATCCTCTTGGAGGTAATGACTTTACAAAAGGGAAAGAAATTGTTAATTTTTCGATATCTTCAGGTCAATCAGCTACTTTCAGATACAGGACAATAATCACATCAGGAATTTATTTGAATGATGACAATATAAATGATTTGGCAAATGATTTTGCCGGAAGATACAGATAGGTATTAATTCTAAATAAAGTGAATATCATGGCAAACAAAGTATCCAGACTCAATTTTTTGAAAACTGCAGGACTTGCTGCTTCCGGCGTTGTCCTTGGAAAGAGAGCTTCTGCAAAGATGACCGGCCCTGAGATTGTACCTGCAAGTACTGTCAGCAGTCCGGTAAGAAAAGTAAATCTTGCTCTTATAGGCATAGCCAATCAGGGAGCAGGTGATGCCAGGCAATTTATAAACTCGGGATTGGCAAATATTGTTGCTGTTTGTGATGTAGACCTCGATTCCCAGGGTTGCCAGGAGATAATCAAACTGGTCCCGAAAGCCAAACAATTCAGAGATTTTCGGGTGATGTTCGACAAGATGGCAGGTGATATTGATGCCGTTCAGGTCGCTATCCCCGATTTCGCCCATTTTCCTGTTGTCATGACAGCAATGCAATTAGGGAAAAGCGTTTATGTTGAAAAACCGATGTGCCGTACGTTCCTTGAAGCAGACCTATTGGCGCAGATGGCCGCGAAGAATCCAAAGCTTGTTACACAGGTTGGCAACCAGGGACATTCGGGTGAGAACTATTTCCAGTTCAAGGCATGGAAAGAGGCTGGAATTATCAAGGATGTTACTGCCGTTACTGCATTCATGAACGGCAGCCGGAGATGGCATCCTTATGATCCAAATATTACAAAATTCCCTGAAGCACAGCCTCTACCGAAAGGGATGACTGATAAAGACTGGGATACGTGGCTCACTACAGCAGCATACCACGACTTCAATGAAAAATATCATCCTGGCAACTGGCGTGGATGGTATGATTTTGGTCTTGGTGCTCTCGGAGACTGGGGTGCGCACATACTGGATACAATCCATGAGTTTCTCGACCTTGGCTTACCTTATGAGATTGAACCAGTTCATGTCAAAAACCTTAACGACTATTTCTTCCCTCTGGAAACAACCCTCCTGTTCCGTTTCCCGAGCCGCGGAGATATGCCACCATGTGATATAACGTGGTATGATGGTGTACAAAATCTGCCACCTGTTCCTGATGGGTATTTTTCAGTGAATGCCGCCACTGATAACACTATACCACCTCCGGGAGGTGTACCTCAGCAGGCTGCTGCACCCCAGGGCAATCAGCAGAAGATACCCCAGGCAGGTAAGATTATCTTCAGCAAGGAAGTAATGTTCAAGGGAGGTACACACTCAGCGCCTCTCTCAATAATTCCTGAGGCAAAAGCAAAGGAAATGGCTCCAAAATTGCCGGTCGTTCCCAAAAGTCCGTCGGACCACTATGTCAACTTTCTGAAAGCCTGTTTGGGAGAGGAGAAAACCCGTTCCCCGTTCCAGACATTTGCACCACTTGCACAAATATTCTCTTTTGGCATTATTGCAATGCGTCGTAACAAGAAGCTTATCTTCAACCGCGATACAAAGGAAATAACTAACGATAAGTTCGCAAATTCTATGCTGACCGACAGGCCTCCGCGGAAAGGCTGGGAAAGTTATTATAACGTTTAGAAAAATCGTATAGCAGGTTGCAGGCAGCAAATTGATAGTTGCAAGTTTGAAAAATCCATTAACCGCAAAGGACGCCAAGTAGTAGCAGAGTTCGCAAAGGGTTTGGCTCAGCGACCTTTATGTAAATCTTTGCGCTCTTTGCGGTTTTTATAATCATCCTATTTTAATTAAACGATCTATAAATGAAAACAAGACTATTTATTTTGTTTATTTTTTTGTTTTTAATGACAGGACTGAAAGCTCAGAACCGATGGAACATTGAACCCAACGGAAGTATTTCCTGGAAAGTTCAGAAGGGAGATACTCATACTGACAATATAGAAATGAGCGGCCGGTTTGTCTCGATGATCGCAACCTATGGTGTCGATGAAAAGGGCATGCCTGTACTTTCAAGGCAACTGGTCTTTCCGATGCTCCGTACTATTCCGAATGATACCCACGCAAATATTATTTATACTTTCGGCTCAGATGCTGAACCTACGATCAGGATAAATAACCGTCCTGTAAATGAACAGGTTGATCGGTTTGTTCTTCGTGGTTTGCTGACTGTTGAGAGCTCCTCGAATAATAGTATCATGATAAGAAGAGAACTCTTTCCTTCAACCGACAAACCAATAGCAATTGAAAAATATACACTCAAGAATTCTTCCGGACGTGATATTACTGTCGACATTGAAGACTTTGAAAAAATCAGCAGGAGCCATCCAGAAAAAAGTGTTTACGGAGTTTATGAGATGTCTGCAAAATCTTATGGATCAGGGATATTTAGTGTTAAACCAAACGACAGCCTCACATTTGCTGTTCTCTTATCAGGCCGTAAAATATCTGAACAACTGCCGGTTATAGATTTTGATAAGGAGCTCAGCAAACGGAATGATTTCGTAAACTTGATGTTCAATAACCTTACATTTGCTTCTCCTGATCCTGTTCTGAACAGGATGTTCGATTTCGCCAAGATCAGGGCAATGGAAAGCATTTATGAAACGAAAGGAGGACTGGTTCATAGTCCGGGAGGTGCAAGCTATTATGCCGCAATATGGGCAAACGATCAGGCAGAATATGCAAATCCGTTTTTTGCATACACCGGTTATCCGACTGCCATCGAAGCTGGCAAAGTCTCATGGAGCTGGTTTGCGAAATATATGAATCCTGAGTATAAGCCAATACCAAGTTCCATTATTGCCGAAGGTACTGGTTTCTGGAACGGGGCTGGCGACAGGGGCGATCAGGCGATGATTGCTTATGGTGCATCGAGGTTCGCACTGGCCCTGGGCGACAGGAAAACAGCGGAGGAGATATGGCCTCTGATAGAATGGTGTATCGAATACTGCAAAAGAAAAATCAATACCGAGGGGGTCGTCACATCCGACAGTGATGAGCTTGAGGGCCGCTTCCCGGCAGGGAAAGCTAATCTTTGCACTTCTTCACTTTTCTATGATGCTTTAATCTCAGCTTCATTGCTTGGAAAAGAGCTTGGAAAACCGGCAAAACTTGTTGCCGGGTACACAGTCATGGCGAAAGAGCTGAAAAAGAATATTGAAAAATACTTTGGCGCTGAAATAGATGGGTTCGAAACTTATCGTTATTATGCTGGTAATGATATTCTTCGTTCATGGATATGCATACCCCTGACAGTCGGTATTTTCGACAGGGCTGAGGGAACAATCAATGCACTTTTTTCTCATCAGCTCTGGACCGAACAGGGCCTGCTGACCCAGGCAGGAACAAAAACTTTCTGGGACAGATCAACATTATATGGTTTACGCGGAGTTTTTGCAGCAGGAGCTATTGACAGGGGACTGAAGTTTTTCACTGATTATTCGAACAGACGGCTTCTTGGCGATCATGTTCCTTATGCGGTGGAAGCCTGGCCAGAGGGCAATCAGCGTCACTTGTCGGCTGAAAGTGCATTGTACTGCCGGGTTGTGACAGAAGGAGTCTTCGGCTTCCGTCCTGAAGGATTGAGTGCTTTTACAATTGCACCCCAGCTGCCCTCATCGTGGAATAAGATGTCTCTTAAAAATATTGTTGCTTTCGGAGGGAAAAGGATAGATATATCCGTTTTGCGTTCAGGTGAGAAGATACAGGTAAATGTTGTATCGAACGGGAAGAATGTGAAGAGTGTTCTTGTTAAAAACGGCAGCAAAATTGATGTGAAACTTTGATTAAGCTATCAACGATCAGCTTTCAGCTGTCAGTTTTTAGTCCTGATCCCTATGCCCTGAGCATTTATTAGGCTCCCCTGATTTTCTTAAGCTCATTGAAATGGGTCATTGACATTTTCTCTCTGGCTTCTCTTGACGCTTTCCTGTATGCTTCAAATTCCTTTTTCAGTTCTTCGCACTCTTTCCTGGTATGGGCTGTAACCCTGTGGTTTCTCTGGTAGGCAAGAAATCCGGCAGTAAAAAGACCTGCAAGTACAGCAATTATTGTCCAGAGAACTGCATTATAGGCTACTTTATTGATCTCCAGGCCCAGTAATCTGATGCTGTTCTTGGTTTTTGTCATCTTATCGAGATCTGTTCTGATTGTGCCAACGGAGGCATTCAATGAATCGATTGTCAGATTCAGCGATCTTTTATTGCTCTTTAAACCACTTATCTCAGTTTTTGCTGCCTTAAGGGAATCAAGGGCGTTGCTTTTGATCTTTTGAAACATGTCCTCTCTGATTGCACGGTAATCCTCATAAATCCTGGTTTTTTCCTGGACATAATCCATCTGCTCCTTCAGTGTACCATTCAGCAGCATATCAGGCATGGCAGTCTGAGCATGTCCGGTGAAAGGAAACATTGTCATCAAGCCAAATGCAAATGCAATTCTGATTCCGGCAAAATTCATCTTCCCCATTAATAGTCAGGTTTAAGTTCTATAACTCCCGTGTTCCTGATAAACGCCAATATTGAAAAATTATTATTAAGAGTATGAGGGGTATATTTAAAAGAAAATTTTAAATTTACAGATACTACTAACTATAACGGAATATTAACCTAATCGAACCTGCCTATGCAAATTTACTACAATTGCTCATGGGATTAAATATCCCAAAATCTCTTATTGTATTATCTATACCTTCTTTTTAATTCTCTTTATACTTAACGAATCAATTTTACTATGAAAGAAAATCCTTATCACGGGGTGCCGCTTATTAGGTACCTTAAAAAGTTCTTTATGGATCTTAAAATCCTGATCCTGGTATTGCTGCTTGGGGCTTCAAATACCATGTCTGGTTTTGAACTTCAACAGATTACTGTTTCAGGAACAGTGACCGATGCGACCACAGGCGATCCAATGCCGGGAGTGAATGTTATCATCAAAGGTACTGTTCTTGGTGCTCTTACAGGTACTGACGGGAAATACTCACTGGCTGTTTCCGATCGGAATGCAATCCTGGTTTTCTCATTTATAGGTTATAACACATTAGAACAGCCTGTATCCGGCCGTACAACAGTAAATGTTGCCCTTGTTTCTTCAACAAAGGAACTTCAGGAAGTAATTGTTACTGGTTATGGCACTCAGAAGAAAAGCGACCTTACCGGTTCTGTGGTCAGAGTAACAATGGATGAAAAAGCAACTCTTGCAAACATGAACCTATCACAGGCTATGTCGGGAACAACTGCTGGAGTGAATGTACAGGGATCAGGTCTGGCCGGTAGCGATCCGTCCCTTTCAATCAGGGGACAGACTTCATTGTCCGCAAGCGATGCGCCTCTGGTGGTTCTTGATGGTATAATCTATAACGGATCTATATCAAATATCAATATCAGCGATATTGAGTCAGTAGATATACTTAAGGATGCCAGTGCTGCTGCTGTTTATGGATCAAGATCGGCAAACGGAGTAATGCTTATCACTACAAAAAAGGGGAAAAGTGAAAAACCGGTCATATCATTTAATATGTATTATGGTTATCAGGATATGACTAATAATCCTATGAGGGTTATGAATGCACAGGAATATGCAGTAAGGCTGGTTGACTATTATTATCAGCAGGATCTGTATACCTGGTATAAAACAAAACCCACAAGTGCCACAGGCAAACCCGTCAGACCTGATATTACCAATCCAACAATTGTTGCTGCACGCTTGAGAACCCAGGAAGAAAGGGATAATTATCTGGCAGGCAATGAAATTAACTGGGTGGATGAAGTTTTAAGAATCGCCCCAATACAGAATTATAATTTAAGCATGTCAGGGAAAAGCAACAGGTCAAATTACTATGTATCTGGTTCGTATACCAATGAGCAGGGAATTCAGTTGAATGATGAATTCAAAAGGTTTACGCTTCACTCCAATGTTGAAAGCAAAGTAACCGATTGGCTTACAGTGGGATTGAATTCTTCATATTCTTTCCGCGATTATTCGGGACTGGAAGCCAGTCTTGGCGATGCAAGAGCCTGCAGCCCTCTGGCCAACAATATGATTGGCTTGCCAAATTATAAAATGTATCTTACTGGTGAGGCTTACATGCCTTATCCTCTTAATAATCTGTACGTTGATCATAAAGATAACAGGAATGACCTGTTACTTGTAGGAAATGCCAAGATTACAGTTCCATGGATAAAAGGATTGACCTATGAATTTAACTATTCCAATAATTTTACCAACAGGAAATATAACAGGTTTTATCCTGTCACTGTCCCGGATGGTTCCGGTAACAAAGGTCAGGCCATTAAGAATCCATCGGAAGAAAGAAACTGGATTTATAACAACATTGTAACCTATTTAAGGACTTTCGGCAACCACCAGGTGAATGCCACATTACTTTACAGCCAGGAAGGCCGGAATGCAGAAAGTTCAACTATTAATGCCCAGGGATTTGACAATCCTGTTCTCGGGTATAATAATGTGGGCCTTGGAACTACTGTAACCGTAGGTTCATCAGCATGGAAAGAAAACAGTATTTCTTACATGGCACGTGTTAACTATTCATTTATGAACCGCTATTTATTAACTGCAACAATCCGCAGAGATGGCTTCTCAGGATTTGGTCCGGAGAAGAAATTTGCCAACTTTCCATCTGTTTCACTTGGCTGGGTAGTCTCTGATGAGTCATTCATGAAGAGTGTTCCAGGGCTCTATCTGAAACTTAGAACATCCTACGGAGAGAATGGAAACCAGGGGATCGGACGTTATTCAAGCTTTTCAAGAATGACTGCTGATTTTTATGTATACGGACCAACAACAGCAATTGCAGTTTACCCGAGTTCTCTGGGAAATGCCAGCCTTGCCTGGGAGAAAACAGCCTCGTTAAACGTTGGGCTTGACTTTGGTCTTTTTAACCGAAGAATTTCAGGTTCGCTGGATTTATATAAAGCTAAAACTACCGATGTACTTGTCAGCAGGGCGCTTCCTCCCACAACAGGATATGCAAGTGTCTGGACAAATATCGGGGCGATCGACAACAAGGGTATTGAACTTGAGCTGAACACCATAAACCTTACCGGCAAGTTTGGCTGGGAGACCAATTTTGTCTTTTCACTCAATCGCGACAAGATTTCTAAACTCTATGGCGACAAAAATGATAAAGACGTTGGTAACTCATGGTTTGTCGGAGAGCCTATCAGTGCTATTTATGATTTTCAAATGGCAGGTGGTCTATGGACAGAGGCTGAGCTCTACGCTGGTCAGACTTACAATAACTGGTATCCGGGTCAGTACAAATATGTTGATCAGAACAAAGATGGTGTCATTGAACCAAATTTTGACAGAAAGGTTATAGGATATCGTACCCCAAGCTACAGGTTCAGCATAAACAACACTCTTACATATGGGAACTTCACTTTCTCCTTCTTTATTAACTCAATCCAGGGAGGTAAAAAGTATTATATGGAGAATAATGCTTCTGTTGTTAATGTCGATTTCCGGTCAGATAACGTATTAAGAATAAACGCTTCGGCAGTACGTCCTTATTGGACTCCCGACAATGGTGTAAATAATGCAACAGGTGTGTACAACTCACCTGCACAAGCGAGTGGTATTTATGAAAGCAGAAGCTTTGTAAGACTCCAGGATGTTTCCCTTTCATACCGGCTTGGTCCCCAGGTGCTGGATAAATTAAATCTGAATGCATGTCAGATCTTTGTTTCCAGCAAAAATCCATATGTCTGGACAAAATGGTCAGGCTGGGATCCGGAAGTTTGGAGAAGTGATTCGCAAAACTCACCCCTGATGAGAAATATAACCGCTGGTTTCAGGGTTACATTCTAGATTGATTTATCAGAATTATAAGATGAATAATTATGAAACCAAAAACTTTTAAGACGATGAAAAAATATTTAAATCTGATAAGTAAGAAGTTCTTATTATATGCAGGAATTCTGCTGTTACTCTTACCTTCCTGCAGTGAAAATGTACTTGAGGAAACACCCCTTGATTTTCTTGCCCCCGAGAATGCTTATCAAACTCTCCCGGGTATTAAGCAGGGAATAACAGGGCTGCATTTTTCAGTGCGCCAGAGGTGGTTTTATGGAACTGATCAGGATGCAGGAGCAATAATGAAAGGTCTCGGTACCGATATTGCCTATCACGGTGAAGACCCGAACAGTACAAGGTTCTTGTGCAATTATGTGAATTATGTCACTTCTTCAAGTACTTATCTCACATATTTCTGGACATGGAACTATGAACTCATACAGAGAGCTAATGTTCTCATTGATGGTATTAATGCAGCTGATCCCACAATATGGAGCAATGAAGCTCAGAAGAACGCATATCTTGCCGAAGCTATGTTTTTCAGAGCTTTTGCATACCGCATCCTTGTTTCAACCTATGGTGACGTCCCGCTGGTGACTGAGGTAATTAAATCGGCAAAGACAGATTTCGTCAGGACCCCGAAAGCACAAGTATACGCTCAGATGGAGGCGGATCTTCTGTATGGTACCACAAACCTGCCTGTTCCGGGTAAAGAAGAAGCACCTGGGAGAATAACACAGGGAGCTGCCTGGCACATGCTGAGCGAATGTTATCTTACGCAAGGGAAGTTCCAGCTGGCTGCGGATGCAGCAACCAAAGTTATAACCGGATATACCTATGCACTTATGACCACCCGGTTTGGAGACAGGCAGAATGTTGTTTTCGGAGCCGGAGATCCATATTATGATCTTTTCGCATACGGGAATCAGACCCTGGGGAATAATACGGAAGCTATTTGGGTAATACAGGTGGAACCGCCGCCAACTACGGGAGGTGGATCCGTTGAAGGCAACAGGACATTCGGACCCGCATATTTCAGAATTGGAAATACTCCTGACGGGAAGGTTGCTTTCCGGGGTCAGTTATATAATGGATCCTATACAGGATATTCGGATACTCTCGGTCGACCGGTATCCTGGTTTCACCCTACGAACTATTCAGCTTATGATATATGGAGAAGCGATTGGAATAATGATATCCGTAATGCCAAATATAATATTAAAAGAGATTTCTATTACGACAGTCCGACTTCAACATTTAATAAGAAAAAAATCAATCTTAAAGTAGACTATGCTGCGCAATATGCCGCTGGTACAAGGGATGCAATGAGGGATTCTACCCAATATATTTATCCTTACTGGATGAAGTTTGCTGATCCGTGTCACTATTTCACCGATCCGGCCAGATCGGGCGGAGGGAATGATCACAAGGACCGCTATGCAATACGTCTGGCTGAAACTATCCTTCTTCGTGCTGAGGCTTATGTCGGATTGAACAAACCTGACCTTGCGGCAGCTGACATTAACCTTATCAGGAACAGAGCGCATGCTACTCCTGTCCTCCCGGCCAATGTTAATCTCGATTATATTCTGGACGAACGTGCAAGGGAACTGTACGGAGAAGAGTGGAGACATATCACTCTGCGCCGTATGGGCAAGCTTGTGCAAAGGGTAAGGCTGTATAATAATAATCCCAAAAATCCGGGATTGAATATCCAGGATTATCACATCCTGTGGCCTATTCCTCAAACCCAGATCGATCTGAATATCAATGCGGATTTCCCACAAAACCCGGGATATCCAACTAATTAACAGGTAGGTCAGAGGGGATTATTAAAATCAATTTAAACTCCAGAAAATCAGCGGGTGATCAAAATACCCGCTGATTTTTTATTTAAGAATATATGATCAACCTCCGACATCTTTTCAACCCCCTAAATCCCCCATATGGGGGACTTGATAAGCAGTACATCACTAAAGCCCCCCATATGGGGGGTTGGGGGGTTGATTATTAGTGGACAACGGGCTTTGATTAAAAGTGTTTTATCGCTTCGCACATCGCAATAAAATTCTCTGGTGGTACCTCTGACTGGATATTGTGAACTGCAGCAAAAACAAATCCGCCGCCTGGGGCAAGAGCATCGATATTCTTCCTTACTTCGTCAGTAACTTCCTTAACCGTTCCTGAAGAAAGAATTTTCTGTGTGTCAACACCTCCGCCCCAGAATACAATATCCTTTCCAAAATCCTTTTTCAGCTGATACGGTTCCATCCCAACTGCATTAATATGCACCGGATTAATAATATCTATCCCCATCTCAATGAAATCAGGTATAATAGGACGAACATTTCCGCAGGAATGGAACATTAGTTTTGCCCCGGGGGCTGAATTTTTTATTGCTGTTATTATCCTGCTAATATGCGGTTTATAGTATTGCCTGAAGTGATCGGGACTGATTAACTGGGAGTCCTGCGTACCATAATCGTCAGCTTCAGCAATGACATCAACAACATCAGCAAGTTCTTCCAGTGCCATTTTCCAGAATTCAATTTTCAAATCAGACAGCTTTCCAATAAGACAATCTGAAAATTCAGGGTATAAAAAGTAGTCAACAAGCGCGTTGCTCATACCCCGGAATCGCTGATGCATTTCAAAAATCCCGGCACAAAGACCTTTTATCATTACCAGCTTTCCCTGTTCCCTGAATCTGAGAGCCTTTTCCCTCAATCCTTTAATCCTCTCTTTATCTGATGGATCAGGCCATTTATATGCTTCAATTTCACCTATATCAGGGGTAATATATTCCATGGGATGTTTTACAAGTGAAAACCAGTGCCCGTTCTCTTTGGGGAAATGATGAGTAAAACCCCATTCATCATAGTATTCCCGGTTATCACCTGAATCGGCCAGCTTGCTATAAACGTCCCAGTTATGGCTGGTAAGGGGAAATAAGCCGCGGGTATCGACCTCAAACATTTCAAGAATATCATTTGACGGTATGACGATCTGTTGTATAACATCTGACCAGACTGGTTCGTCAGACTCCTTCCCCAGGAAGAACCGCAGATTCTGATATGCTCCATTTGTAATTCCAGTCCATGTCGAACCCGCCAGATCGAATGGCACCTTATCAGGCTCCTGGTGATTCAGTGCAGTAAGGATCCTTTCTCTGCTTTTCATTTAAGTCCTGACAGTACGCCTCTGAAATATCCGATCGATTCTGCAATACCTGGCAAAGGATCTCCCATATCCTTTCCGTACTCAAGACTGCAGGTGCCGGCATATTTATTTTTTCGCAGAGTTTTGAAGAATTTCGGGAAATCGATGATCCCTCTTCCACTTTCGACACACCATCCTGCTTTTTCCGGCTTGTCCACATCCCAGATATGGAAATCGAAGATCCGATCCTTATATTTCAGGTAAGTCTTTATAGGATCGAGACCAAGACGGGTTTCATGGGCAATATCGAAACAGAAGCCAATTCTGGAATCAAGGTTTTTTATCTCCTTCCAGATATCATCTGCGCTGGAATAAAGAGGAAGATCCGGTCCGTGATTATGAATTGCCAGACGGAAATCATATTCCCTTACTTTCTTCTCAACATATGGAAGGAATTGAATATCAGGGACTCCGACGACTAAATTTACACCGACTAATTTGGCATATGCAAAGGCCTGATCTACAGCTACCTCTGATTTCATATAGATCGGACCAACACCATATGGCTTTACGCCGAATGATTTCATTTTTGCGAGTGTCTGGTCAATAACCTCTTTGGAGCTGTTTAAAGGCAGATGGAAATCTTTTACACCAAGTAAATTAACTCCGACTCTTTTCATCATTGCCAAAGAATCATCAAGGTTTATTTTTGCGAACGTGTAACCTGCTATAGCCAGTCGGAAAAGATCTTTTTTGACAGAAGTATTTACAGCTGACGTACCGGATACTATTGACGGCATTGCTGCTGCAAGAACCCCTGATCCGGTGGTTTTGATAAAGTTTCGTCTGGTGAATTTCATGGTGATTGGTGATTAGTGATTGGTTTTGTTGCTGGTTCCTAGTTGCTTGTTACTTGTTAACCAGCAACAAGTAACAAGTAACAAACAACACTTTACAGATTTCAGAATTTAAAGTACTTTTCGCGTATAGGAATATTTAGCAATGCTGATGCTGCATTATCGTCTTTTATTTCTTCAGTTTCAGGATTCCATGTAAGGGCAGAACCTGTTTTTATGGCAATTAATCCCAGCTGACACATTGAAATGGTACGATGTGCCGTTTCAAGCGGTTCAACTGTCTGTCTCCCGTTTTTTATTGCATGTAAAAAATCCTCCTTGTCTGAAAGGATGTTCATGAATGAAACTTCTTCCTGCTTAATTGGTGAGTCGAGTATTGCCTGGGAACTGGCAGTAAGTTTATCGGGATACTCTATCTCGATCCATCCCTCGGTTCCCTCAAAACGGACATAAGGGCGTTCAATTTTGAAGATTACTTCAACTCCGCTGGCATACCGGTATTTAATATCGAACTTGTTCAGGGTGTTCCATAAACCTCTGTCAAATTCACCTGTTCCTTCAATGCTTATGGGGCCTGAATATTCGGTATTGTTTCCCCACTGGACTATTCCCATCAGGTGGGCACCCCAGTTTGAGATCATGCCATTGCAATAGATGTCAACTCTCATCCATCCTGGTCGGGTGGTGTTGATTTTTATGTCATGAACTCTCTTTTCAGTATATGGAGCTTCCCATGCAGGTCCCAGCCAGAAATCATAATTAAGCTCCGGAGGTACAGGCATGGTAGGTTGAACAGGAAGTGGAGGTCCGTCGGAAGGAACAGCAACAAAAATACGCTGAAGTTTGCCGATACGGCCATTTCTAACAAGTTCAACACCTCTGGCAAATTTTGGTAATGTTCTGAATTCGCTGTCGTTTCTGGTTATAACACCATATTTCTTTATGGCTTTGACAAGCTGGCGACCATGTTCAATACAAGTAGAGATCGGCTTTTCAAGCGAAATGTGCTTCCCTGCCCTGGCAGCTTCGATTGCAACAGGGACATGCCAGTGATCGGGAGTAGCGATCATTACTGCATCAATATCCTTTCGCAGCAAGACCTCACGGAAGTCACCATACGCATCACAGCCCTTATATGTGAATCCCTTCTGCTGTGAATAATAGTCATTTACCTGTTTTTGCCCGTTCGACAGCCGCCATTTATCGACATCGCATACTGCCACTATCTGGGCATTTTCCGACTTAAGGAACTGGGGAATGTTCGGATTTACAGTCTGCCGTCCGATGCCGATCACTGCAACATTGATCCTGTTGGCAGGTGAGTTACTGTCAATAAGATATGAAGGAATTATAGTTGGCATTACCATAGCGCCAACTGTTCCCATTGAAGTGGTTTTTATGAAATTTCTTCTTTTAATACTCATAAATGAAGATTATTTGGTTTAAATCGTTAATTAACATTTAATCATCATTCAATAAAGATAAAGCAATAATGTTGCAAGATAAAGCGATCGCTGAAAAAACTACATGAAAATTACCTTTCGTGTCAGAAGAATTTATTCAAAAGGCTTTTCGTAAAAGATAATGACAGAACTTGATTTTCAGGTAAGATGTTGCTATCTTTAAAAGTTACATTCTTTAAAAAGAGTTACCCAATTTCAAAGCTTATAAAAATGAAAAACAGGACAATTTCCAGGCGTAGATTTTTAGGTACAGCAGCTGCTGCAACTGTATTAAGCAGTGTGCCATTCAATATTTCTTTTGCATCAGACCCAAAGAGTAAGAAGCCTAATTCAAAGGTTGGCGGAGTACAACTGGGCGTAACCACTTACAGCTATGGCAGTATGCCTCATAAAGTAGATGATTGTATTCAATATCTCCTATATGCAGGTGTCAATTCCATCGAGCTCAGGAATGTTGCCGAGGAGGATCTTGGAATTCCTCAGGTACAGAGGCCCGCACGCGGAGTGGAGTTAACCGAAAAGGACAGGGCAGATCTCGCGAAAGCTGCCGAAGGGATAAAGGAAGTACAGCGCAAGTGGAGGCTATCGCTCCCTATGGAGAGGTATGCCGATATGCGTAAAAAGTTCAATAAAGCAGGAATTGAGGTATATATCGCAAAATTCGCTCCTTCTGCATGGTCTGATGAGGAGATAGATTATGCATACAATGCTGCAAAAGTGCTGGGATCGATAGGTATTACTGATGAGCTCACTGATGAAAACTGCCAGCGTCTTGGAAAATTTGCAGAAAAGCATAAAAGCCTGGCAATGTTTCATACCCACGGCCAGGTGGCCGATCCGGGCTTCTCTTTCGATAGGGCCCTTTCATATTCACCTGCAAACATGCTCAACCTTGATGCCGGTCATTATTATGGGGCAACAGGGTTGCATCCAAACGATGTGATCATAAAATACCATGACAGGATGCGGAGTATTCATATTAAAGATAAAACCGGTCCTAAAAATGCAAACCCAAATACAAACAAACCTTTTGGTGAAGGCGAAACCCCGATTGCAGATGTTTTATTACTGCTGAAAAAGGAAAGATGGCCAATCAGAGTTGACGTAGAGCTTGAATATCCAATCCCCCAGGGTTCTGATGCTGCAAAAGAGACCAAGAAATGCATCGACTATATGAGAAATATTCTTGAATAAAATCAGGCATGGATTCTCTGAGATCAATACTTTTTGTTGCTTTTTTCCTGGCTTCCTGCTCAACTGTAAAACCTGGTTTATCCGGAAAAGAAGAAAAGACCGGAGAAGAAAATAAGGCAGATTCACGCAGAAATATTCCGGAGAAATCCGGAGTTATTAATATCAGGAACTCAGCAGGTCCTGTTTACCAGGATATCTACGATATGATCCGGGGAAGGGTCGCCGGTGTTGAAGTATCGGGTAAGTCGATAAAGATAAGGGGGACCAATTCATTGAATTTAAGCACTGAACCACTCTTTGTTGTTGACGGGGTGATTGTAAGGGAGATTGATGATATAGCCCCTGAAACTGTAAAATCAATTGAAGTTCTTAAAGGACCTGATGCCTCAGTTTACGGAGTAAGAGGATCAAACGGTGTAATTGTAATAACACGCAAAACAGGTAAAGACTGATTCGAACGTCTTGAAATAAGAACTCCTGCAATAATGACAAATAAATAATTATGAAATCCAACAGACGTAATTTCATTAAAGCAATGGGGACCGGTGCTGCCGGGCTCACTATTGGAGCAACAACCATTAATTCAGTATCCTGCTCATCTCAAAAATCCGATAATCCGAAGGGTGACGTTCAGATTTTGTTTATCGGCGACAATATCGCTCTTGCTGACACCCGGTATGGAAAAGTGAAGGGATATATTCTAAGAGGGGTCAACTATTTTCTTGGAATTCCCTATGGGGCAGACACTTCAGGTCCCAACCGGTTCATGCCTCCTCAGAAGCCAAAACCCTGGACCGATGTCTTCCCCGCTGTCTGGTGGGGTAATTCGGCACCACAGATAATGGAAAAAAGATATTCAAACGTATATTCTTCATTTGCTGATCACTGGAATTATGATGATGTCAGTGAAGATTGCCTGAGATTAAATGTTTTTACACCTGCTTTGAATGACGGGAAAAAAAGACCTGTAATGGTATGGCTCCATGGAGGTGGATTTGTGAATGGGAACGGTATTGAGCAGGACGGTTATAATGGAGAGAATTTCTGCCGTAAGGGGGATATAGTTTTCGTTTCGTTAAACCACAGGCTTGGACCCCTGGGATTCACTAACCTTTCAGCTATCGGCGGTGAAAAATATAATGCTTCTGGAAATGTCGGTATGCTTGACCTTGTTGCAGCCCTTGAATGGGTCAGAGATAATATCTCAGGTTTTGGAGGAGATCCCGGGAATGTTACAATTATGGGCCAGTCGGGTGGTGGAGCAAAAGTAACAACACTTACCGCTATGCCTTCGGCAAAAGGATTATTTCACAAGGCAGTTGTTCTAAGCGGTGCAGGGATAAAATCAGGTGAGAAGGAATATTCTGAAAAACTGGGTGAATATGTTTTGAAAGAAGCCGGTTTTTCAGCAAATCAGATTGAAAAGCTTCAAGAATTACCCTGGCTTGAATATATTAACATAGCAAACAGGGCTTCAGCTAAACTGACACAAGAATCGGGTCCTTCATCTTCAGGAATGCGCAGGGGATTTAATCCGGTCGTTGACGGTGTTGTGCTTCCGCAGCATCCTTATTACCCTGAAGCCTCGCCCTCATCAGCGGAAGTACCGATGTTAATATGCTCAGCAATGAATGAGCAATCGCCGAGCCGGACGATGCCTGAGCTGGAAAATATAACTCTCGATAAGGTCGCTGAAAATATTAAGGCAAGAGCAGGATTTGGTGCAGGATTCGGAGACAAGGCAGGGGAGGTGGTTCAATCTTATGCAAAAGTATTTCCTGATAAAAAGCCTGTGGAGATCTGGTCGATGATAAGCGGTAACCGTCAGAGTGTTGTTGCCCTTGCCGATGCCAAATCAAAACAGTCACCGCCTGTTTATGTAGCCTGGTTCTGCTGGCAACCACCTCTCTTTGATAACCGCATGCGTGCTTTCCATTGTTCCGATATCTGCTTCTGGTATTACAACACCGACCTGATGCTGACCCATACCGGCGGAGGTTCAAGGCCAAGATTATTGTCGGAGAAGATGTCTGGTGCACTGCTGCAGTTTATGAGAACCGGAAATCCTGACGGAGGAGGTTTGCCTTTCTGGTCAAAATACACTTCGGAAAAGGGTGAGGTTATGGTTCTGAACGATTTAAGTGAAGTTAAGAATGATCCGGACCGTGAAGCGAGAAAAGCTTTACCGAGTACTTAGAGTACCAGTAGAGCCTGGATTACTTTGAGTAATTAATTTCCTCATACCCCATACCTCATAAAGTAATAATGGCCGGTGTTGACCAGTTTGGCGGGAACAATGAAAAAGGAACCGTTCTTGAAGCTTATCCTTTGAAAAGGCAGCTTAAATTCCGGCAAATTCAGGATAATATAAAATCATCCATTCACGGATGATTTTCTTTAATTGGTCAAATTATATACCTGTTGTCTGTAATATTATTTAATTTAGCTAATAATGTTAATTGCAATGCCGGGCTCACTGGAACAATGTTTCCTGATTCTGCGTTTTTTCGGACAATAAATTAATCAGTGTAATTTGTTCGGGAAACCTGAAGTTTCTGTATGATTTTTGAAGTGAATTTTGTTTAAAGAACAGATGAAAAGTTGTAAATTAGATTATTTATTTAGTAAATCAGTTAAAACAACCTGTTTCGTAAAGTAACATCTGATGAGATATATAAAGATTTTATTGTTTTTTGCTGTCTTTTTATTTTCAACAAATTATGTTAAGGCTCAGGCAGCCTGTATTACACTTACATCAGCTGGCGGAACGGATGATCAGAAAATTTGTGCTGGCACCATTATCACTCCTATCATTTATACTCTTGGGGCAGGAGTTTCATCGGCCACGATAGCACCAGCCCCGCCTTTAGGGATTCTTGCTGTATATAGTGCTGGTTTTTTTATTATAAGCGGAACACCAACACTTGTAGGGAGTTATGATTATACTATTACTACGGTGGGGATTTGTTCTCCGCCAGCTCAAGCCAAAGGCAAAATAGTGGTCACTGCTTTACCATCAGCTACAATATCTTATACCGGATCTCCATGGTGCAGTAATATGGGAGTCCAAAATGTGACTTTAACCGGGACGACAGGTGGTATCTTTAGTGCAGCGCCTGTAGGGCTGAGCATTAATGCTTCCACTGGAGCCATAACTCCAGCCACAAGTACAGCAGGAACATACACTGTTAC
>Ga0326726_10000217_pt1 | contig 54972 bp, 57 predicted proteins | sample MHFenrmetagenome_2_FD_207603 | JGI IMG/M metagenome (GOLD analysis project Ga0326726, IMG submission 207603) | Lab enriched peat soil microbial communities from Michigan Hollow, Ithaca, NY, United States - MHF15MN | ecosystem: Environmental > Terrestrial > Soil > Wetlands > Peat | place: USA... | reverse complement strand
TGCCTACTGTACATGTTCCTCATCCGGTCGCTTCTTCGAGCACGAGCTCTGCCAAGTAAGCAATACACACACCGACCGTCAGTTCGCACTCATTGCACCAAGAAGCCTGGATTTCCAGGCTTCACTGGTTTACATCTCTCGCTCACCCACGCCAGGGAGATGGCAACAATCACATATATACAGATAACATTCTCCTTCAGGATTGCTCCTCTGACAGGCATAATTCATAAACAGGAAGCCCGGTCCATCGCCGGGCTTCCTGTTTAGAAAAAATATTTATCGAAAACACAAAATTTTGCCCACTCGGCGATAAGCTGACAACTCTTTTCAGGAGAATCACTTAATGATTGCTCAACTCTTGAGCGGGACGGATTTCACAAGCAAAATCGGATTATTCTGCATAGTGATGGCGTGTATGCAAAAAATATATTTGGATACATTTCATCTATACTATATATTTCTACCAGAAAGAGTATATGTTTTGCCACTATAACTGGAAGTCATCAAGAGATTGGGCAAAACTGTTGACCAAGATACTCAGGACAAAAATTTTCGATCATATCACAAACCCAATAAAGGAGATAACGATGAAAAAGCTGCAGATCCTCATCCTGGTTGCCGCTGCACTTAGCCTGCAGGTTCCGGCTTATGCCTCTTCTGGAAACGCTTCAAATTCACATGTGCCTACTGTACATGTTCCTCATCCGGTCGCTTCTTCGAGCACGAGCTCTGCCAAGTAAGCAATACACACACCGACCGTCAGTTCGCACTCATTGCACCAAGAAGCCTGGATTTCCAGGCTTCACTGTTTTACACCTCTCGCTCACCCACTTCAGTACTGGGCGGTTATCCCGTATATACAGATACTACAATCACACTGCCAGATCAGCCGTTCATAAACGGATTTATCGATGGTCTCCACTGATTCGGGCTCTATCATAGCAAACCTACACTGACTCTTTAAAGCATCCCCGAAATGCTTATATTGTCCACCAATCGGCGGTCGATCCAGACCACCGAAAACCTGATTTTCAGTAAATTTGTGATTGTTTTGTAACGTCTCATCAAAAGACGCCCATTGAATAAGTCCTATTCATGAAAAAACGACTCTTCACCCCCGGGCCGACGCCAGTGCCGGAGAATGTCATGCTTCGCATGGCGGCACCGATCATCCATCACAGGAATCCCGAATTCATGGAGATACTTCAGAGGGTCCACGAAGACCTGAAGTATCTGTTCAAAACGACCCAACCTGTCGTGGTCATGACCTGCTCCGGCACCGGGGGCATGGAATCGGCCATATCAAGCCTTTTCAGGCCCGGCGACAAGGTAATCACTGTTAATGGTGGAAAATTCGGAGAACGCTGGGGGGAACTTGTTCGTACCTTCGGGGGCAACTGCATCGAGGAAAAGGTTGAGTGGGGCAAAGCCATCCAGCCGGAACGCCTTACCGAACTGCTCAAGGCACACCCCGATACCATGGGCGTCTGCATCACCCACTCAGAAACCTCGACAGGAACGGCCTCCGACGTCAAGACGCTCTGTGCGGCCATCCGCGAACAGTCTGATGCCCTTATACTCGTCGACGGCATCACAGCCATCGGCGCGCATGAGTTCCATTTCGACGACTGGGGAGCCGACATCTGCATCACAGGATCACAGAAAGGTCTCATGATGCCGCCCGGCCTGGCCCTTATCGCCGTTTCCGAGCGCGCGCAGGACATCATCAACAATCGCAAGGGACAGCCACAGTTCTACCTGAGCCTGAAGAAGGCCCTGATGGCTCATGAAGGCAATGACACTCCGTTCACGCCTGCCGTCACGCTTATCATAGGCCTCGACGAAGCCCTGCAAATGCTGCGGGCTGAAGGCATAGAGAATGTCTGGAAACGTCATGAGCGGTTGGCTGGAGCCTGCAAACATGGATGCGAAGCCCTCGGTATGAAGCTGTTCAGCAGTTCGCCGTCATTCGCTGTCACTCCCGTCTGGTTGCCGGAGGGTGTGGACTGGAAGGCGTTCAACAATACCCTGAAAGTCAGCAACGGCATCACTGTAGCTGCCGGTCAGGACGATTTCGCAGGACGAATCTTCCGTATTTCACATCTCGGCTATTACGACGAGCTCGATATGCTCTCGGTCATCGGTGCCCTGGAACGGACGCTCAAAACAATGAACGTCCCATTCGAGATCGGCGCCGGGGTCAGCGCAGTCCAGAGGGCGCTCCTCCAGGAGTAGTGCCCGTCCTTTCAATGCCAGGCTGAAGGGCGTATATTGTAAAAAATGCCGCCATGCACAGACTTCTGCCGTTCCTGATCGCGCTATTCTCTATCAGTGCGGTCCAGTCGAATCTTGAACAGTACCATCTGTTCCGTGTGGCGGGCGCATACGAAAAAAACGGTGACCACCCTGCCGCCATCCGCAGCTATCGCACGCTGCTCGACCGATACCCGGCCGGCCTCCTGCGTTGCGAAGCTTCCTTCAACCTTGCCGATGCCGAATACGGTCTGAAACATTACCGGCGCGCCGCCAACCTGTTCGAAAGCCTGCCGTCCGGCAACGCCACGCTGAGCCAGCAGTCGGGTTATAACCGCGGAAATGCCCTTGCAATGGCAGCTTTCGATAACCACAAAGCTCGTGATTACCAGGAACTGCTCGGCCAGGCACTGGCCTGCTATCGTCGCTCGCTCCTCGACAACCCGAGAAATGCCGATGCGAGAATCAATTACGAAATCGTACTGCGCGCAATACGACGCCTTTCGCCACCGCCGCCCGCCCCTGCACCGCAAGGGGGCGGCAGCAGAAATAATGGTGGTTCTTCGACACCAGGGCTCAGCACCGACGTGGCAAACATGATCCTCATCAATGCCAGGCAGGAGGAGTCACGCCAGATGCACAAATATTTCAAACCCGTCCAGCCAAGGAAATCGGGCGAAGATCAGCCTGACTGGTAGTCTCATCGATATGACAAAACAGGTCGCGCTGGTATTCCTTCCCTCGGAAAGCGGGGTTGACGGAGCCCGCTCACTTTACGGAGACAACTCGGCATCCGGTCCGGGCCGCTGGATCAACGACGGCGTCAGAAGCCTTATAAAACGGACTCAGTTCGCAATTCCGCCGCTTTCGCTGATGATCCTTGCATCGGTTGTGGTGCCCGGCGTAGAGCAGACCATATGCGACCTCAGGTTCGAAGAGTTAACCATTGACAGGAAATGGGACCTGGTAGGCATAAGCGTCCAGACCGGCATGGCGGCTCGGGCATTCGAACTGGCTGACAGGCTGCGTGCCCGGGGCGTTCCGGTAGTGCTCGGCGGACCTCACGTCACCATGTTCCCCGAATCATGCCGCGCGCACGCGGATTGTCTCGTGCACGGCGAAGCTGACGACCTGTGGCCTGAAGTGCTCATGGACCTTGCTTCCGGCTCACTCAGGCCCGAATACCTGGCAGAAACGCCCCCCGACCTGCAAATTCATCGTCCGGTCAGCAAGGCCTCGCTCCGCAAAAACCGATACTTTACAACCAACCTCTTGCAGACAGGCCGTGGCTGCCCTTACCAGTGTGACTTCTGCAATGTGCATGTGCTGAACGGTCGTGTGCTCCGCCAGCGACGAATCGATGACATTGTAGACGAAATTCGACGATTCAGGGCGGATGACCAAAGAATCTTCTTTTTCGTCGATGACTCCATCAATGCAGATCCAGCCTTCGCTCTCGATCTTTTCAATCAGTTGATCCCGCTGGGCATCAGGTGGTTCGGCCAGGCCACGACAGCCCTTGGACAGCAAACGCAGTTGCTCGATACCTTTGCTCGATCGGGATGTCAGGCACTGCTTGTAGGCATCGAAAGCATAGAGGCCTTGAGCCGAAACGCACATCGCAAAACGCAGAATCGGGCTGAAGAGCTTGCAGGAAACATCCGGGCTATCAGACAGAACGGCATAAGCCTCTACGGAAGCTTTATCTACGGACTTGACGGCGATACACTCCAGACGCCATCGGCCATACTCGATTTTATCGCCGACACCCGACTCGACGTCCCTGGAATCAACACCCTGAGGCCCATTCCCGGCACAAAGGTCTTCGACCGGCTCAGGGAGGAGGGACGGCTTCTTTTCGATCCATCAGACATCACCGCCTTCCGTTACACTTTCGGCCAAGAGATGCTCTACCGTCCGAAAAACATTTCGTTGCCGGATTTCATAGAAAGCTACTCGGAACTGACCCGAAAGATCTTCAACGTCGGCAACGCGCTGAAGCGCGGTATGGCGGCCCCGAGCATCCGGGCGGCAGTCCTGTTCTTCAACTTATTCTACACTCATCTTTACAGCTTGTCAAGGAATGACCTGCATCGCCAGCTTGAAACGATCGACTGTGCCTGAATGCATTTTGAGAGGTGGTGAATTATGATTAAAATGAGGTTTGATTTATTTTTACAAAAAACTGAACCAACGACAACAAATACAACCCAAGGAGACCTTTATGAAACGTTTTCTGCCACTGCTCACGCTCGGACTTGTTATGCTCGGCGGCTGCGGACTGGAAAAACCGCCAGCCAAGTTAGCCGAAGAGATTGCAAAAGCAGATAAACCGAAAACCGAGGCTCCGGCAGCAGCAGTCCCGACCGATCCGAAACTGGCAGCTGGCAAAACCGTCTATGAAGGCGGCTGCAACGCATGCCATGACAGCGGCATGATGAATGCCCCGAAACCCGGCGACAAGGCTGCATGGGCACCGCGTATCGCCAAGGGCGAGGAAACCGTGATCAAGAACTCGATCAACGGCCTCAACGGCATGCCGGCAAAAGGTGGCAACGCAGCCCTGACCGACGAGCAGGTCACCAATGCTGTCAAATACCTGATCAGCATTTCGAAATAAGTGATTCTCCATTGCAATAGCCGATACGGGGCCTGAATGTCAGGCCCCGACCGGTATTCAGGACCCGTAAAGCCGAAAAGATTTGGATGGCAGCGGGCAAAATGGTAAAATCGTCACTTAAGGAACGTTATCACATTCCGAACACCACACAACATCTTAACCATCAACGGAGAATACCAATGTCCCGTTTCGTTTCAACCGCGCTGATCGGCGCAGCCATGCTCGTTTCCGGCAATGCATTTGCCGCCAACTACGATGCTGCCGCAGGCAAAGCCGTCTATGAGGCCAGCTGCGCATCCTGTCACAAAGCAGGCGTCATGGGCGCTCCAGCTACCGGCAACAAAGCTGATTGGGCTCCCCGCATCGCCAAAGGCATGCCCGCCCTCGTCAACAACTCGATCAAAGGCTTTAAAGGCGCCAAAGGCATGATGATGGCAAAAGGCGGCAATCCAAAACTGACCGACGCACAGGTCGGAAACGCTGTTGCTTACATGGTCGGCCAGAGCAAATAAGCTGTTCGTTTCAAGGCAGATAAAAAACGGGAGCGAACCTCCCGTTTTTTTGTTCCCCTCAGCACCATCACGCCATAAAGAACCCCGCCCGCAAACGATCTCAGGATAATTTCTTATCTTTAAATTCACTCACAGCTCCATGACGACGACATGAATCAGATGCCAATGGAAACAGAATATCTTGGCTATGCCGCGGGAATACTGACGACTGTCGCTTTTTTCCCCCAGGCTTACCGGATGATCCGAACACGGCAGACCCGTGACATAAGTCTGACCTGGGTCACAGCTACGACAGCAGGCGTCTTTCTGTGGCTCTGCTACGGCGTCCTGAAGCAGAGTACTCCCATGATCTCCGCCAATGGCATAACCTTTGTACTGCTGCTCGTCATCCTCGTTGTCAAAATCAGATATCGCACCCACACCGATTCCGGGAAACATCCTCAAGGCAAACAATACAATCAGAAATAAACCTTACCATGACACGACGTTCCATAGGCTTCATCGGCACTGGCAGAATCGCACAGGCACTGATCTCCGGGCTTGCCCGGGATCCGGAAACCATCATTTTCGGATATGATAAGGATCCTGACGCCCTGCAGAAAGTTTCGAGCCTATACGGCGTCCGGATCGAATCGTCGATTCCTGACCTTGCCCGGGATGCTGCAATCGTCGTCATCTCGGTCAAGCCTTACCAGGTAGCTGACGTGCTCGCTGAACTGAAACCTGCACTCGGGGCAGAGCATCTTCTGGTCAGTGTCGCCGCTGGAATTTCGACCGGATTTATCGCTTCGAACAGCCCCGACGGCACCAGGGTTATCAGGGTAATGCCCAATACTCCTGCATTTGTTGGCCAGGGAATGACCGCCCTGTGCAAAGGCATCCATGCAACAGATGAGGATCTCTCGCTGGCGGAAAAAATTTTCAATGCAATCGGCAAAACAGCTGTCGTCGAAGAAAGCGGCATGGATGCGGCGACCGCCGTTTCCGGAAGCGGTCCGGCCTACATGTTCCGGATCATAGACTCCATCGCAGAAGGTGGCGCGGCCTGCGGCCTTGACAGGCAGACCGCCCAGCTTCTGGCCGCCCAGACCATGCTTGGCGCGGCTGCGATGGTGTTGTCTGGGAGAAAAAGCCCTGAAGAGCTGGTCCGCGAAGTTACGACGCCAGGGGGAACCACCGAGGCAGGACTGAAGGAGATGGAAAAACATGACCTTCGCGATGCACTTATGGAGACTGTAAAAGCCGCTGCAGCCCGATCAAGGGAACTCATGAAATAGATGCCGATGTTCAAACGAGTTCATTTCCGGTTGCTGCTTCTGTTCATGCTCGTATTACCAGCATCGATCACTCAGGCAAAAAGCTCCGGGGGAGTGCCCAGGGACTCGCTCTTTATCGAAGCATCGATCGACAACAGGAGACCCTGGGTCGGTCAGGAAGTACTTCTTACCTACACGCTTTTTTTCAGTGACATAGCTCCGCGAATCGAAGACAAAGCAAAGCCTGAACATCCCGGACTCTGGCTGCAGGAGGTGAATCCGGAAAACTATATCAAAAGTACTCCGACCACTATTGAAGGAACAACGCTGAGGAAAGCGGTTATCAAGCAGCTGAAGCTTGTACCGATGCAGAGCGGAAAACTTTCGGTCACGAATTACCGTCTGGGGTGTATCCTTCCGAAAAACAGGCAAGTCAGCCTTGACAGCCGGAACGATATCGAGACCATCATAACTGCTCCTTCCGAGGTCATCGAGGCAAGACCTCTCCCACAACCTGCTCCTGCTGGCTTCAGGGGCGCTGTAGGCAGTTTTTCCATTACGGTTTCACCTGAAAAAAGCCGGGTTCATACCGGCGAACCATTAACGGTTTTCATCACAATAAACGGCAGAGGGAACCTCAAGACGTTGCCTCCTGTCGCAGTAAGCCTTCCTCAGGAGTTGAGGAAAGAGGAGTCCGGCATTCCTACGGTCCTGCAGGACAGAGCCGGCCAGCCGGATGAGTCAGTCACTACGCGAATGACCTTGATCCCGGATGAGACAGGATCCTTTCGTTTTATCCCTGTCCGTATGACATTCTTTGATCCCTGGAAAGGCCGCTACGAAACAATCGAAGCAAAGGAGATCTCCGTCACGGTCATTCCTGGCAAAAGCCCGGCTCAAGAGCCACAGACACACACCTCTCAGGAAAAAGCGTCCAGCCGTTTTCAACTTCCCATTTCGTCGATTATTCTCTCCATGGCCGCATTGGTCGTCGCACTCATCGTTGGCTTGCACACCATTGGCAAAAGGACGAAAAATCGTAACCCGATCAGGGCCGTCAATCAGACCGTACCATCAATACCGGTTCATTCCGGGCCACAGTCTGCAGAAACTTTGCGTTGCCAGCTCTACGATGCGCTGAAAAAGCTTGGGATCCAAAATCCAGCAGGCCTGACTGCAACAGAGCTCACAAAAGAACTGGAGGAACACATGGTGAACGTAACAACAGCAAGCGCCCTTCAGGAACTCCTTGCAAAAATCGACCATGCCATTTATACGCCAGGAGAAACTTCCCCTGAAAAACTTGACGCACTTAACAACAGTGCCTCGAGAGTCATAGCTGAGCTTTCGAGACACTGATCGCCTCTGAAAAAGCCATCATCAGGCGAAGAGTTCTGGCAGACAGAGGGCAATTTCGGGGTGATCGGTAATAATGCCATCGACGCCGAGCATTTTCATCCTGACCATATCTTCCGTGCGGTTCACTGTCCAGACAACAACCTTCACCCCAAACACGTTAAGCCTTGAAAGCAGCGCCTCGTCCACAAGTTGCAATTTTGGGTTCACGTAATCCGGCACAAACCCGGGCTTGGCCGGAAACGAATCGAAAACAGCCGGATCCTCCACGAGCAGCCCAAAGCAAAGCCCTGGCATAATGCTTTTCGCTTCAGCCAGAATGCGGTCATCGAAAGACTGAAGCCGGATCCGACAGTCAATGCCCGATTCAGCGATATCCCTGATGACAAGCGCGGCGTAAGGCGCCGGGTCGGGATGTGCCACACCGTCAAGCTCCGGCCGAGACTTTACTTCGAGATTGTAGACCATTTCAGCTGGCCGACCGATGCTGCAAAGATGCTCCTCTACCGTACGGAAAACATCGGGAAGGGTCGGCCTGTATGCATGAATCCTCGTCTGGAGTGGAAATTCCGGAGAAACCGATCCAGAATCAAGGAGGGTGATCTCCTCATAATCCATGGAATAGAGATAGCGACGCGACGAAGAACCTGTGCCCGAATATGAGTTCACCCATGGATCATGGGAAACGACGATCCGGTGATCTTTCGATACGACAAGATCGAGTTCGATCACGAGGCAGCCGAGATCGACCGCCTTGCAGAACGCATGGAGGGTATTTTCAGGATAAAAAGCCCTTGCCCCGCGGTGAGCCTGGATTTCAAACGTCATTGAAGCCATAGTGGCAGGTATGCGGCCATTTCAAAGCCGTTACGTCAAGTCGCATCCCGGGCGTATGCCAAAGCCTTCCTTAATTGACGGACAGTGGATCAACAAATCCACCGTCTGCGCTCGGGACGAAAGAGAGCTGAAATCAGTTCAACCAAAATAAACAGAAGCATCGACAAGAGGCCGTTCACTCAACTTTGGCCATAGCAATCGATGAGCCGGTTCAGGAGGCCTTGTTGCCGTTACCTTGCCTTGAGGGCTTGGGCGCAGTGGATTTCTTGCTTCTTTTTTTCTGAAATTTTTTGCCTGCCGGTTTCGAACCGTTGGCTGGTACAGGACCACTCGTACCGTAGAGTCCAGAGGGGCTGTTTTTGCGTGCTCTGTTGAATTTGTTCTTACGATACTTCTTTTCAAGGTCGGCGTAAGGACTCGGAGGTTCTGGCGAGGTATTGAAATTATTGTAATTCGGCTCGTCAATCACCTCTTCAACATCATCCAGGACCACGTCAGGATGAATCTTGTTATGCAAGTTGGTCTATCTTTTAGTTCACAAAACCTTAAGCAGTACTCAGCTCTGGAGTGCTTTCGGCAAGGGGTTAGTAATTTAAGATTTTGAAGATAAAAAACAAGATTATGTTTTTCCGGTACTCCTAAGCAGTTGTTTGCCCTGAATATCACACCTCCATCAGCCGGCAGCTTTTCCATTGAAAGTTGTTGATTCAAATACTAAATTTAAAGTCAATACAGAACAACCTCAAACCAGGAGATCACCATGGACATTCGCCGCCTGACCCTTGCATTCGTAATGCCGCCTGCCGCAGTCATGAACAAAGAAGCCGGTACGATCATGCTCACCGGCCTGCTTACCCTGCTCGGATGGGTACCTGGCGTCGTGGCCGCCCTGGTCATGATTAACCAGGAAAAGTGCTGCAATTCAGCTGGGGTATAAAACCTCAACCGATCATACTGCCCGCTCAAATCGGGCAGCATCGAACGTTTCCCCTGATGCCCTTTGGCCCGTATTCAGTGCCGATCTGTGAAAACGGGCCGTGTGGTTCATATCATTTCCGTCTTCTTTCAATGAAGGGCACGGATTGCGGCTTTCCGGCCACATCAGATATTGCATGTCATCACCAAGTTACAAACGAATAATCGGCATCGATTTCGGCACAAAGCGAATCGGTGCGGCGAAAAGCGACCCGCTCGGCATGTTTGCACAACCGCTCGGGACCTTCGACATGAAAGGGATCCTTGACTCTCTCGGAAAAGTCCGGGATGAGGACGGCATTGAAAAGATCGTCGTCGGCTATCCCCTGAGCGAACAGGGAACAAGCAACCGCATGACCTCGGTCGTCGACGGCTTCATTGAGGAGCTCCGTCAGGCATTCCCTGGTATTCCAATCGAAACGCTCGACGAGTACCGCACCTCCAGGGACGCGATGCAGATCCTCGTAGGTTCAGGTACCGGCAGGAAAAAACGCAACGAGAAGGGTCGGCTCGACACCGCTGCCGCATGCATCATCCTGCAGAGCTATCTGGACGCCCGCCGATAACCGCAATGCCTCCAGATCTGGGCATTTTGCCCTTAGCTTTTCATTGGGGCTTCTGTATCTTTAAGAGGCCCATATCCATAACGCATAAACGACTTCATTTCATCCATGACCAATTCGGAAACCCTCGCGATGTTCAAGTCGAGCGGCGCCTTGCTCGATGGCCATTTCAGGCTTACCTCAGGCCGTCACAGCAACTCTTACTTCCAATGCGCCAAGGTACTGCAGCATCCTGAACACCTGTCGGCGATCTGCGGCGAAATTGCCGGTTATTTCAGGGAGAGCGGCATTACGACGGTCATCTCGCCTGCCATCGGCGGCATAGTCGTCGGCACCGAGGTCGGTCGTCAGATAGGAGTCAAAACCATTTTTGCCGAACGCAAGGATGGAATCATGACCATCCGCAGGGGGTTTGTCATCGAACCGGATGAAAAGGTTCTGGTCGTCGAGGATGTGATAACCACCGGAGGTTCCGTGGCCGAAGTCATCGAACTGGTCAAGGCAACAGGGGCAACAGTGGCCGGAGTTGGGTCTGTCGTCGACCGAAGCAACGGAAAAGTCCGTCTGGCAGACCGCCAGTTTTCGCTGCTCACCATGGAGGTGGTCAGCTACAGCCCCGAAGAGTGCCCGCTTTGTCGGGATGAGGTACCGATCTACGCCCCCGGAAGCAGAACCAACCCGCAGGGCTGACCGTACTCATGCCATGCCAACGCATTAAAAGGGTCTCGTTCGCAGGACTCGGACTCATAGGGGCCTCGCTGATGCAGGCATTGAAACTCGCCGCCGAATCGTCCGGCAAGCTGATCGAGACCATCGGTTTCGACCCCGGGTTCAATCCTGAAGACATCGCATGCATTACCAGGTCTGGTGGGCTCGACCGGTTTGAAACCGACCCTGCAAGGCTGTACGACGCGGATCTCATTATCCTCTGCGCCCCGGTCATCACCAATATCGCCCTGCTGGACGAAATTCGGCGCCACGCCCCGGCAGGCACACTGGTAACCGATGTATCGAGCACGAAAACAAGAATCGCCGCAAGGGCGGAAGAGCTCGGCCTGGAGTTCATAGGCATGCATCCCATCGCCGGCAGGGAACAGCAGGGATACCGCGCCGCATCTCCGGAACTGCTCAGCAACCGACTCATGATCTTCTGTTCCGGAAAGGAGTTGCCCGAAACAGGACGAGCCACGGAACTGCTCGACCTTATCCGTGCCGCCGGATGCATCCCTGTCGTCATGACTCCTGAAGAGCATGATACGGTCTACGCAAACATCAGCCACCTCCCGCAGCTCATCTCCACTGCCCTGATGACCCACTGCCGCGAAAACGTTGAATGGGCTGGACCGGGCTTCGCCTCCGTCACCCGTCTTGCCGGCAGTCCCTGGCCAGTATGGCGGGACATCCTCGCGACCAACAGCGGTAACATCGCCGATGAACTCGATTCATTCTCCAGACTTCTTGCCGGGCTGGCCGATAAGGTAAGGGCGCAGGACATGGAGGATGTCGAGTCAAAGTTCCACGAAGCGAACCGCCTCTATCAACTCCTTCAGGGAGGTCCACGGCAATGAAATTCGCCATCATCATCAACATAACCAGGGAAAAAGCCCTGCAGCTTGCCCGTGAACTGACATCCTGGCTCGACAAACGATCGATCGACTACGTTTTCGATCCTGAATCAGCGAAAGTTCTTGGCAGCGACAAATCGACAGAGGTCGAATCGCTCAACCAGGTCTGTGACATCTTCATCTCTCTCGGGGGGGACGGCACTCTGCTTTTCGCATCGCACTACTCGCAGACCAAGCCAGTCATCGGCATTAACGTCGGCAACCTCGGATTCCTGACTGAATTCAACCCCGAGGAGATGATCACTGCCGTAGAACAGGTGCTGAGCGGCAACTATTCAATCCACACCCGATCGCAGCTTGAGGCCAGCATAGCCAGCGACGGCAAGGCACTCCAGATGACAGCCCTCAATGACGTCGTCATCGAGAAAGGTGCTCACCCGCGCATACCGACATTCATCATCTGGCTCGATGACGAACTCCTCGGTTCGTACCGCGCTGACGGCATCATCATCGCCACATCCACAGGCTCGACTGCCTACTCCATGTCTGCAGGGGGACCCATCATTGCCCCTAAATCGAATGTCTTCGTCATCACACCGATCTGCCCCCACATGCTCACGGTCAGGCCAATCGTGATCAGCGACGACAAAATCGTCCGGATCTCGGTCGATTCGCCTGACGGCGGGTTCCCGCTGAACCTCGACGGCGACCTTAGAAAAATGCTCAATCCGGAAGAGATCGTCACAGTCAGAAAATCTCCCCAGGCGATCAATCTGGTGGCGAACGAAAAAAGAAGCTACTGCGAAATACTCCGCAAGAAGCTGCTCTGGGGACACGAACATCCTGCAGGCCAATAAAAACTTCTTACTCACGACACTTCGGAAGATCGTCCAACGCACTCATCTTTGTTCAATGATTGAACGCATCAGCCCTTTGTGGCTGCACCGTATTCTCGGGATTCCCGCGTCCACTCCGCTCTGCCCTGCCGACATGGGCTCCGCGCTGAAGGTGGCGTTCTGCAATGCGCCTGATATAAGCCCGCGCCTTGAGTGTTTCACCGAGGCGCTGCGAGAGGCGTTCATACAATGCGGCGTCACAATCCTGGACGGGGCCGAAGCTACCGGCACCAACGGTCGCATCAAGGCAGGTACTGCGGTCATCGCCCCAGGGGTTTTTCCTGACGATCTCCTTCCGATCAACCGTGTGTCAACACTCTACAACAATATCATCGTCGGCATCTACGACGAGCCTCCCCCTGTTCGAGCAGATCAGACTCCCCAGCAGACGCTCGATGCCGTGGTCGGACGCCTTGCCCTTGATATGGTGCATCTGTTGATCTACCTGACTGAGGATTCCTGGACAGTCTGCAGCATGAATGGCGGCATCACCACCATCGACAATCCGCTGCCCGATCCGGGCGAGGTGCTCGAATCGCTGATCCCGAAGCTCACCGCACAGGTGGTCCCGCCGCGTCCCGAAGACCTTGACATCCGCCCCGAAACACTCGACACGTCGGATGCAGAGTACATAACCATAGCAAAGGACTTTGTCGAATGTGGACTCATCTGGGCTCCCAACTCAAGGTTCATGAGCCACACCTCGCGGGAATCCCTGACCTACAGAAACAGCTTTTACCGAAAAATCGTCGCGAGATACCTCGATGACCGCAGCGGGATGAGTTACGGCTTTTTTGCCCGGCAGCTGCCGGTAAACCCGGCGCCAGCCTTCATCACTGAGTCTCTGTGCGACTGGAGCGAAGACGATCAGGAGTGCGCCTGCTCACAAGCTGTTCCGGTCATCCTTGCCGGAAAACTCCTGCTGGTGCCGATCCCTGACGTACGCATCCTTACGACAAGGTCAGGATGCAGGAAAACTGCGATCGACGGCAAACACGACCTGGTCGAAATCGGACTCGAACAGGGCCGGGCCTACCTCAGCACACCGGCCGGCCTGCCTCCGGAGCTCGTTTCACGGCCATCGTTCGACACCCTGACAATCATCGCCCATGCAGTAGGCAACACCATGATTTCGAGTATACTGCAGGCACTCAGACCCGATGCCCGCTTCCCGCGGGCCCTGAAGGATTACGGTGCATCCATGACGCACTGGCACTACTATCCTGAAAACGATATGGTTCCGGAAGGCTTCGTAGTACACGGCCGTAACAACCCACCGGTATCGTGTTCGACCCCGCAGTCGGCCGCATACAGCCTTCTGGGGAAGCTGGATGCGCTGGAACAGGCGATTGAAGAGGGAATTGAGTATCTAGGAGATGTGCATATCGAGCCGGGGCACGGAACCAACCTGGTCGGAATGATGTCGCTTGCCGAAACAGCTTCGCGCCTGAATGCAGAAATCTTCAGTTTCCTGGAGAGCTGAGTCGCCCCAGTATCTGTTTTCAGGAAGGTTTTAACCCGAACGGACATTCAGGCCTTACATATTAATTTGCAGCCCCGGCTTTCAGGCAGGGGACTAACCCTGCAGATGATTTTCACCGTAAGCCCATTTACCCTGGTGCTCGAGGATCATCTCGACGACTTCCCTTATGCAGCCACGTCCACCTTCGTAGACTGAAATGTAGGCCACACGGTTGCGCAGGTATTCGACACCATTGATGGTCGTCACCGGCAGTCCCACTTTCCTGAGGATCCCCAGATCGTCGATATCATCTGCGATGCAGGCACACTCTTCGTCCTGAAGCCCGTGTCGGCTTTTGAAAGACTCGTAGGCTGTGAGGCGGTCCCCACCCTCAAGGAACAGATCGACTGGACCTGCGGCTTCGAACAGGGGGCGATAAACGGCTGCATCACGGCCTGAAATGACGGCCACATGCAGGCCGTTGCGAAGCGCCTCTCTTATGGCGACGACATCCCTCACATAAAGGCTCGACAGCTCCCGTCCATCGCGATCTATCGTGATCATACCATTGGTGAGCACGCCGTCGACTGGGAATACCAGTGCCTTGATGCTATCGAGAGCGGCACCGACCTGTGAGGAGGGGTCAGCCTGATGAGGCTGCATACCGAAAAACTGGAAAGAGCTCAATTGCGTGATGATTAATTATCGTGAATGAAAGTCGCCTTGAATGGACTGCATACAGGAGTGCAACTTCAGAATCTGCCTGACGGTATCCCCGAACTCGTGAAGCGGTACCTGGGTTGCGGCATCAGACATTGCCCGTGACGGATCCGGATGAACTTCGAAAAAGAGCCCGTCAACCCCAACAGCAACTGCAGCGCGGGCCAGCGGGAGCAGGAAGCGCCTGTCGCCACCGGAAACTCCGGATGATGCCCCGGGCAGCTGGACACTATGCGTAGCATCAAAAATGACAGGCCAGCCAGAAGCTCCCATGATCGGCAAAGCCCTGAAATCGACAACGAGGTTGTGATAGCCGAAGGTCGTGCCCCGTTCGGTCAGCATGATCTTCCGGTTCCCTGTCGATGCGGCTTTCTCTGCGGCGTAGGCCATGTCCTCCGGAGCCATGAACTGCCCCTTCTTGATATTCACGGCCAGTCCCGTCTCTGCGGCAGCCACGAGAAGATCGGTCTGCCGGCAAAGAAATGCCGGAATCTGGAGCACATCGACATATGAGGCTGCAAGCTCGACCTCCCCTGTCTCATGGACATCAGTCAGAACAGGCATATCGAAAGTTTCCCGGATTTCGGCGAGGATTTCCAGTGCTTCACGGTCACCGATACCGGTGAATGAAGCGGCTGATGAACGGTTCGCCTTGCGGTAGGAACCCTTGAAAACAACAGGCAAATCCTCCTGTTTCCTTATGCAGTCGAGCTCTGCAGCGACCTCCATAGCCATCGATCGGCTTTCGATAAGGCATGGCCCGGCAATAAGAAACAGCCCTTTGGGTCCGGGCAGGGTCAGTGAGCCTATCGAGAACTTTTGCATTCGTTTTCCTGTTAGACTAAATGGCAGTAATGAAAGATGCCGGCTTGTTTTAACTTGATTGTACAAGCCTTAAATTTAAACAATAATTTTTCTTTTCACTGTTCGCAACAACGATAGCGTATGAACACCGCAGACACCAGGCAACGGCTTCTGGACATCGAAAAGCAGATCGCAAGCCTCAAGGAGGAGCAGGCGACCGTAAAGGCGCAGTGGGACGCTGAAAAAGAGCTTATCCAGACATCCCGCCGTCTTAAATCTGAAATCGAGGAGCTTCGTGTACAGGCAGAGAATTATGAGCGCAACGGTGACTACGGAAAGGTTGCCGAGATACGATACGGAAAAATAGCCCAGATCGAAAAGGATCTTGAGGAAAACAGCAGGAAAATCGAGGCCCGGCAGGCTTCGGGCGACCTGATCATGAAAGAGGAGATCGACGCGGGGGACATCGCCGACATCGTATCCCGATGGACAGGCATCCCGGTCAGCAAGATGCTCCAGTCCGAGCGGCAGAAACTGCTCGGTATCGAAGCGGAGCTGCACCATCGAGTCATCGGCCAGGACGAGGCAGTCAGGGCGGTCAGCGATGCCGTCAAGCGGTCGCGCGCCGGCATGGGTGACGAGAAGCGCCCGATCGGCTCGTTCATCTTCCTCGGACCGACCGGCGTCGGCAAGACAGAGCTGGCACGCACCCTCGCAGATTACCTGTTCGACGATGAGGAGGCCATGATACGAATCGATATGAGCGAATACATGGAATCGCACACCGTCAGCCGCCTCGTTGGGGCGCCTCCCGGCTACGTAGGCTACGAAGAGGGCGGTCAGCTTACCGAAGCTGTCAGGAGAAAACCTTTCTCGGTGGTGCTGCTCGACGAGATCGAGAAGGCGCATCCTGACGTCTTCAACATCCTGCTCCAGATCCTTGATGACGGACGGTTGACCGACAGCAAGGGTCATACGGTGAACTTCAAGAACACCATCATCATCATGACCAGCAACATCGGCGCCCAGCTTATACAGAGGGAGATGGAAGGCATCGACGAAGCAAACTCCGAGAGAGTGCTGGCAGGCCTGCAGGACAAGCTCTTCCAGCTACTCAAGCAGCAGGTCAAACCCGAGTTCCTGAACCGCATCGACGAGGTGATCCTCTTTACCCCGCTGTCGCGCGAAAACCTGAAGGAGATCGTCACAATCCAGTTCAACCACATCCGTGAGCTGGCCATGCGACAGCGAATTGCGCTCACCATCACCGAGGATGCACTCATGTGGCTGGCCAAAACCGGCTTCGACCCTGCATTCGGGGCGCGACCGCTGAAACGGGTCATGCAGAGGAAGATCACCAACCTTCTGTCGGAGATGATCCTTTCCGGAAAGGTAGATGAAGGCGATACCGTCGAGATCGGTCTTGAGGGGGAATCAATAAACATGATCAAAAAAGCGGTCTGAAAAGGCCGCTGACCTTTTTTATCAACCAGCACTGTCAGCCGCCACTGCCAATGAAAAAGATCCTCCTCGCCCTCTTTCTGCTGTTGATGTCTTACACTTCCGGTCAGGCTGCAGCGCGACAGCCTGACAGCCTTGCGATCAAGATTGGCCAGATGCTCATGATCGGCTTCCGGGGTCTTGACGCTCATACCGAACCGACACTCGAGGCCGACATCCGCGCAAGGAGAATCGGCGGTGTCGTGCTCTTCAGCTACGATGCACCATCGGCCTCCCCCATCCGCAATATCGGGTCTCCTGAACAGCTCAGGCGCCTCACTTCAGAACTTCAGAATATGTCTGCCATACCGCTCTTCATCTCAATCGACCAGGAAGGCGGCAGGATCAACAGGCTCAAACCGGCTTACGGCTTTCCTCCGAGCGTATCTGCTGCGCACCTCGGCGCGCTCGACAACGCAGACAGCACAAGGCTGGCTGCAGGAAGTACAGCTGCCCTGCTCAGGCAGTTGAACATCAATATGAACCTTGCCCCGGACGTCGACCTGAACTCAAACCCCGACAATCCCGTCATCGGGATGCTCGAACGCAGTTTCTCAAAGGATCCCGATGTCGTGGTCCGCCATGCGCGGCTCTTCGTGGACGCCTTCCACGAAGCAGGTATCATCGCGGTACTGAAGCACTTTCCAGGCCACGGAAGCTCGACGAAGGACACTCACAAGGATTTCACCGATGTCACCGCCACCTGGTCAAGGGATGAGCTCGAACCCTACCGGGAACTGATCCGGCAGGGCTACGACGATCCGGTCATGACCGCCCATGTCTTCAATGCCGGGCTCGACAGCCTCTACCCCGCAACACTATCGAAGGCGATCGTCAGCAACCTGCTGCGGGGCGAACTCGGGTTCCGTGGCGTGGTCATCAGCGACGACATGCAGATGAGGGCCATCTCCGACCGGTACGGCCTTGAAAAAGCGATCCGCCTGGCCATCGATGCCGGCGTCGACATCCTCCTCTTCGGCAACAACGCGACCGACTACGACCCTCAAATCGCAGAGAAGGCAACACATATCATCAGGAAGCTTGTCGATGAGGACGCCGTTCCTCCGGAAAGGATCAACCAGTCATACCGACGCATCATGGCACTGAAGGCACGAACCATCTACCACTGCAAATGAAAAGCATCTATCTCGTCCGACATGCCAATGCCGGCTGGGACAACTCCTGGACGGCTGATTTCGACCGATCCCTGTCCGACCGGGGCCGGATGGAAGCAAAAGAGGTCAGCAAGCGCATGTTTAACAAAGGGATCGTCCCGGAACTGATCATCTCCAGCCCGGCAAAGAGAGCTATCAGCACGGCCGAAATCTTTGCCGGAAAGCTCGGGATCGACAAGGAAAAGATCATACAGAAAATTGAAATCTATCAGGGCGGACCTGAGGAACTTGCCGATATCGTCCAATCGCTTTCGGAGGAGTGTCGCTCCGTGATGCTTTTCGGCCACAATCCGGGTATCACCATGTTCTCGTCATGGCTTGCCGGAAAATCAATGGCGTCAATGGATACCTGCGGAATTGTGTGTATCGAACTGGGAAAATCGAAGTGGAAGGATGCCGGGGGCGGAAAAGGAACCGTGCTATGGTATGACTGTCCGAACGGTCGTCAGTAGTTCTCGGACTTCGGTTCCCTGGTCATCAGATCCATGGTGGCCTGCTGTGCGGGTTTGCCTTCAAATAGCATCTCATAAACGGCGCGGCTGATCGGCATTTCGACGCCGAGCCTGCCTGAAAGTTCGACCACTGCCTTGGATGTCAGCACCCCTTCAGCGATCATATTCATCTCGCTGATCACCTCATCGAGTTTTCGCCCCTTGCCGATCTGCTCACCCACATACCTGTTGCGGCTATGCCGGGAAAGACACGTCACCACAAGATCGCCTATGCCTGAAAGTCCTGACATGGTTACCGGGTCACCACCAAGCCTGGAGCTGAGCCGCGATATTTCAGCAAGCCCCCGCGTGATGATGGCAGCCTTGGCATTATCGCCGAACCCAAGTCCATCGGAAATGCCTGCGGCAATTGCGATGATGTTCTTGACTGATCCGGCAATCTCGACGCCGACAAGGTCGGTGTTGACATAAACGCGGAAGACCTGCGTATGAAATGCATTCTGGACCTGGCGAGCGGTCTTTTCCGAAGGGGAACAGGCCACTACGGTGGTTGGTTGACGGCGGGCCACCTCTTCAGCATGGCTCGGGCCGTAAAGGACGGCTATCAGGTCCGGATTGAGCCCGGGAAGCGTCTCAAGCAGCACTTCGGACATCCGCTTGCCTGTCTTCAACTCAATGCCTTTGGCAACGTTGACAATGATTTTTCCGTCGAGAGGCAAATCGGCAAAAGCAGTGGCGGTCTCGCGAAGCGCCTGTGAAGGAACAGCCGTAACGACCATTTCCGCAGCACGCACGGCTTCATGAAGATCTACGACAACATGCAGCGTTTCGGGAAACACAACCCCCCTGAGGTAGCGCTTGTTCTCCCGTTCGGCCTCCAGCGCCTTTGCAAATTCGGGCCGGTGTGCCCAGAGTGTCACGTCATGGCCCTTGTCTGCGAGAAGGATGGCAAGAGTGGTCCCCCAGCTCCCCGCGCCCAGAACGGTGATCTTCATAACTGAATTTCGCATGTCAGGCTCGACGCCCGAACTTCAGACGGTTTTCGGTCCCTGAAAGCAGGCGCTTGATATTGGCCCTGTGGGTGTAGATAATCGCCACAGCCACGATGAGCCCGAAAATGAGAAGATGGTAATCAAGGCTGTCATGCACGAACCACTTTGCCCCAAAAAACCGGACATAATAATCGAGTCCTCCGCCGAGATCAAAGATATACTTGCGAATGGCTATGATCAGAGGAAAAGCGAGGGCAGCAAGGATAGAACCGAGCGATACGTATCGTGAAAGCGTCACTGCGAGAATGAAAATGCCGATCACCATCAACATGCTCACCGGAGCGATGCCGATCAGCATGCCGGCGGCCGTACTGACGCCTTTACCTCCCTTGAATCCGGCAAACACGGTGAAAACGTGACCGATGACTGCGCTCATTCCTGCAATGAGGCTGAGTGCGACCTCGTTAATGTCCGGAAACGAACCGATCGGATGATCCTTGAAAAATCCGACGACATACACCGCTGCCACGGTGCCCTTGGCTATGTCGATGAGGGTAACTGCGAGCCCGGCCTTCCAGCCAAGCACCCTGAAGGCATTCGTGCCACCGGCATTACCGCTGCCGAACTGGCGGACGTCGATGCCCTTGAGCAACCTGCCTGCAATGATGCTGGTCGGAATGGATCCGATGATATAGGAGACGGCGACGATGGCCAAAAAGGTCAGCATTTCAGTCTGGGTTGAATGATGAACACATTATCACTCAGGGGTGGTTCAGGCCCTGCTGGTGACCTCTCCTATAATGTATGCATTTTCATGTATAGACTTCAAATAGCTCATGATGTGGTCAACACGCTCCCTGGCGATGATCATCACCAGCCCGAGCCCGAGATTGAAGGTCCGGCGCATGTCCTCTTCGGGCACAGAGCCCTCCTTTCGGATCAGGTCGAAAATCATCGGTTCCGGCCATGAGGACCAGTCCACGGAAAGGGCCAGTCCGTCCGGAACGATACGCATGGTGTTGCCCATGAGCCCACCGCCGGTGATATGCGAAAGCCCCCTGACGTCGCTGGAACCGAACAGCGGTTCGATAACCGACAGGTAGGAGCGGTGCTCCTTCAGCAGCTCCTCGCCGACCGTACCATCGAGACCTGCGAAGCGCTCATGCATCCGTCCCTCGAACACTTTGCGGGCCAGCGAATAGCCGTTGGTGTGAAGGCCGGTGGAAGGCAGGCCGATCATCACGTCCCCGGCCTCGATCCTCGAACCGTTGACGATGTGCTGATGGTCGACGACTCCGACTATCGTGCCGGCAAGGTCGAAATCCTCCGCTTCATAGATACCGGGCATCTCGGCGGTCTCACCGCCGATCAGGGCGCAGCCGTTTTCGCGGCATGCCTTGACCATGCCGGTAACCACGGAGGCAGCGATCTCCGGTTTCAGCTTGCCGCAGGCATAGTAATCGAGGAAAAAGAGCGGTTTGGCGCCACAGACAAGGATGTCGTTGACGCAATGGTTCACAAGGCACGAACCGACCGTGTCATATTTGCCGAGTTCCACAGCTATCTTGAGCTTGGTGCCGACACCATCGATGCTGCTGACCAGTACCGGGCGGGTATACTTCGTAAAATCAGGCTGGAAAAAGCCCCCGAAGGCCCCGATATCGGTCATCACCTGCGTGGTGAAGGTCTGGCGGACCTGCGGTTTGATCAGGCGGACGAACTCTTCGCCTGCGGTGATATCGACTCCGGCTTTCTTGTAATCCATGGTCTTACTTGTTTGTATCCGTTTGTATCCTTTTAATTTTATCAAGTCCTGCTCAGCGACCTGCCGGCGTCTCGAAGATGCCGCAACTCTCTGCACCGGAGAAGAACTCGCAATGCAGGGCAGAAACAGCCGCAGTAACATCCTTCTCCTCGACGACGAAACCGACGTTGATCTCGGATGCCCCCTGGGAGATCATCTTCAGGTTGACGTTGTGCAGTGAACTGAAAATCCTTCCTGCGACCCCCTTCGACAGACGGAGATTGTCACCGACAACGCTTACGGTTGCAACGCTGTGCTCTATCTCCACCTCGCCGATTGCGCTCAGCGCCTGAATGAGCGGCTCGCTCACGGCAGAATCGTCGACTGTCAGCGAAACCGAGACCTCGCTGGTAGAAATCATCTCCACAGAAACTGAAAAACGCTCGAAAACATCAAACAGCTCGCTCATGAAACCATGGCGGCCGAACATCCTGTTGGAACGGACATTGACGATGGCCTGTCCTTTTTTGACCGCTATCGACTTGACCAGGCCTTCGTAGCTCATGCCCGACAGCAGTTCAGGATCATCGGTGATCAGCGTCCCTTTCGAGTCAGGATGCCACGAATTCAGCACGTAGACCGGAATATTCTTCTTCACGGCCGGGGCAATCGTATCGGGATGAAGCACCTTGGCGCCCAGATAGGCCAGCTCGGCAGCCTCGGAGAAGGTCATGACCCTGATGCTTCTTGCCTCGGGAACCATGCGCGGATCGCAGGTCATCACGCCGTCGACGTCGGTCCATATCTCAATGGAGTCGTCATGCAGCCAGGAACCGAGCAACGCCGCAGAAAGGTCGGAACCTCCCCTGCCGAGCGTCGTGGTCTTTCCCGTTGTGGTCGAACCAATGTACCCCTGCGTCACAACAATCACACCGGAGTCGAGCAATGGCTTGATTATTTCGGCGGTCTTTGCCTCGCACACCTCTTCGATCGGCCGGGCAAACCCAAAACGGTCATCAGTGATCATCACCTGACGTACATCAAGCCACTGGCACTGTTGCCCCTGCTCCTTCATCACGGCGGCGAAGACTGTGGTCGAAAGAAGCTCTCCGCAAGAACAGAAGGAGTCCATCGAGCGCTCGGTCAGTTCGCCGACGATCTCTATACCCTTGGCCAGCATTTCGAGATGGGTAACATAAAAGTCGATCTTTTCGGCAAGCTCAGTCCTGAGCACTTCGCTCACGACAAGCTCTCCGACCAGATCAATATGGTGCTTCCTGACCTCGCCAGCCTTGAGCAGGGCCTCGTCGAGCCTACCCGCGCCGGCAGCTTCCGCTATCTGGATAAGCTTGTTGGTAATCCCGCTGCAGGCGCTCAAAACAACAAGCGGCACGCCCGACTTCCTCTTTTCAGTAACAATGGAGATCGCCTGCTGCATGGCCTTGGCCGTGCCGACAGAGGTCCCACCGAATTTCATGACTGCCATAACATCAATCGAATAAATTGGATAGTGATCGTTTAACGATCGTTTTCCGGTTCGGATTTCTTATAATTCCATGATCGAGAGCTTTCTGAACCCTGAAAACCGGGAACCTCCTGTTCCGGCCCCCAATGAACGAGATCATCCGATTCCTGCCATCGCAGGAACGTGCGTATCGATCCTGCAAAACCGCTATTCTCCTGGCGCTCTCGGGCCTCATGCTTGCACTTGGCGCATGCCAAAGCACACAGCCACTCTCTGATCGCATGGAGAGCAAATATAGTTTAAAAAAGAGAAAAACATATATCTCCTGCGCCCACCCTCAAGGCTTTGCCAGATGCGATCTTCCGGTACATGTACCTGAACGCGCATACAGCAGGATGCTTGAGGCGATCGCGGCTTTAAAAGGGTCAGGATATCGGTACGGAGGCAGCTCCCCGGAGGGATTTGACTGCTCTGGCCTGGTGCAGTTCCTCTACAGCAGTTCGTTCCGGATGCAACTCCCCCGATCCTCCCCTGAGCTCGCCCTCCTGGGCCCGATCATACCCCGCAACAAGCTGACGCCCGGCGATCTGGTATTTTTCTCTACCGGGAGCGGCAATGTTGACCATGTCGGAATCTATCTGGGAGACGATCGCTTCGTCCATGCGTCAACGACTGACGGGGTCAGCATCGGCACGCTCCGACAGCGATATTACGATACTCGGTTCGCCTTCGGAACGAGGATTATCAAGGTCGACGAGTGACGCCTGCAGGCAGGATTTAATTTGTATCTTCTCCATCATGCCAGTCATCAGTAATTATTATGGAGCCAGCTCAGATGCAGCCGCCAAAAACCCATAACCACATCGAGCTTTCGTTCGAGATCGACAGCGACCTTTACGAACTCTACATTGCCCTGCTCTCGCAGGAGGGTATAGAATATTTCCTCGAGGAGGACCGAAAGCTCCTGGCCTACATTTCCGAAACCGCCTGGAACGAGGAGAAGGAGCAGTCCATCAGAACCCTGCTTAAAGAGAACTTTGGCGCAGTACCCCACTACACCGCAACATTCATAGCTGACAGGAACTGGAATGCTGAATGGGAAGCAAATCTCCAGCCTGTCGAGGTCTCAGATCGCTTCCTTATCGTCCAGCAGCAGAAGGATTACACTCCGAAGCCAGGCCAGATCGTCATCACCATCAACCCGAAAATGTCTTTCGGCACAGGCTACCACGCAACAACAAGGCTGATGCTGCGCCAGATGGGTGAACTCGACCTTGCAGACAAAAAAATCATGGACATCGGAACCGGCACCGGGGTTCTGGCCATCGCCGCCCGCAAGCTCGGAAACACAAACCCGATCCTCGCATTCGACAACAACTCCTGGTCGGCTGAAAACGCCCTCGAAAACGTCGAGGAGAATGACGCTCCCGACATCAGGGTGGAACTGCTCGATGCCGAGGAGGAGCTGGCTGCGAACCTGCAGGAGGGTTACGACATGGTACTGGCCAACATCAACAAGAACGTCATCGACCGCATTCTTCCAGTCATCCACCGTTACGCCCCCAAAGCGCAGGTGCTGCTCTCAGGAATCCTCGTCTATGATGAACCTTGGCTGAAGCAACTGATCAAGCGCCTTGGTTACAGGGTGACAAAATGCATCTACGAGGAAGAGTGGCTCTCCGCCCTGATAGAACCCGGAAACTGACCGCAGATATGGAGCGAACTGCCTGCATCGACGTAGGGACCAACACAGCCCTGCTGCTTGTCGCCGACCTTGATCCTCAGTCCGGAAGGATCATGCCTGTCGAACACCGACAGACCATCGTCCGGCTTGGCCAGAAGGTCGACGAGGGAAGGGTCATCCAGCGGGAGGCGCTTGGTCGCCTGATCAGCTGTCTGTCGACATACAGGGAACTCTGCAACAGCCTCGGCGTCCGGAACATCGTCGCCGCAGGGACAAGCGCACTGCGCGATGCATCGAACCGCAGCGAGATCATCGAAGAGGTCAGAAAGGCAACAGGCATTGAGCTGAGGTGCATCAGCGGACAGGAGGAAGCTGAACTAACCTTCTTCGGTGCTGTGGCCGGAGTGACGAATGTACCCGAACCCTTTACCGTCATCGATATCGGTGGAGGCAGCACTGAGGTCATCATGGGCACCACCTCAGAGGTCAGCCGTTCAGTGAGCATGGACATCGGCTCGGTAAGGCTGACCGAGCGATTTTTCACCTCGCTACCTCCTTCACCCGAAGAGTACGATGCCGCCCGGGAAGAGATCAACAGGCAGTTGGCAATGAGCCTTTCTCCGTTTTTCGCCGCCCGTAACCAGGTGTTCGGCGTTGCAGGTACCCTGACAACCATCGCTCAGGTCAGCATGGGGGAGCTGCGCTTCGTGGCCGAAAAGGTCCAGGGGTTCAGGCTCGGGTACGATCAGGTTCACCATCTGCTCGAAAGGCTCCGGACCATGAGCCTCCCGGAAATCGTAGCTCTCGGCATTCCGGAAGGACGGGCCGACGTCATCACCATGGGAACTCTTATTCTGCACCAGTTCATGAGACTGCTCGGCGTCGGCTCCGTGACTGTCAGCATCCATGGCCTTCGCTTCGGCATGGCGCAACAAGAGCTTCAGCAGCTTCGCCTGCACTGATCAAATTCCGGATCAGGTCTTACGGCACAACATGCAGATCAAGCCTCCAGAAGCATCCTTCGTAAAAAAAAGAAAAAGCGAGCTGCTCTCTCCGAGACGGTACTTTTTGCGCAACTCCTCTACAGAATGCGGAAAATCACGCCGCTGGATCGCAGCCTTTGCTATACCGCGATTTGAAAGCTCTGTCCTGAAGCTTTTTGGTTTGAAAGGCAGGCACTCTTCCACCCGAAAGCTCCGGCCGGGAAATTTCTCGATGAAGCGATCCGCGGTCAGATAATCGACCGTATGGTTCAGGAACCCTATCTTCAGGTCATGAGCCAACACAGCAACGAGCCGGGCCTTGATGATTGCCGCATCAGGCTCGTAGAGCCAGCCACCGGGAACAGGGGAAACCACTCGTTCAGCCTTACCTCTCTCTTGTGAGTAGATCTCAAACACCTCCGCATCGAGACAAACCGCACGCACTGAGGGCTGTCGCCCGACAAATTGCGTTCGGTCGAGCATCAGAAGAATCTCCTTGCACTCCCCTTCGACTGAAACAGCCACAATCGAGGAGAGGGTCGGCAGCTTCTCTTCGAGTCCACTGATTTCAAGGGCAGGAGAGGCCTTGATGCACACCCGGGAAGCTTTCCTCAACATAAGGTCATGCAGTGCGACAACATCCGGGCTCGTTGCTTCGAGACCGACGGAACGCCCGCCCTGCTCCCGCCGCGCAGGATCTACGAACACCCAGTCGAAAGAGTCGTCAGGAAAACCTTCGAGGATCCAGGCACTGTCTCCGACCCGGGTTTCAACATTGGTGACCCCGATCGCCCGACGATTGTATTCGGCCAGCGCCGCCAGCACTGCATCTCGCTCGCAGCTGACCACCTGCTCGAAACGCCGGGCGAAAAAAATCGTGTCGATCCCAAGCCCACCGGTGAGATCGATCATACGGCGCCCCGACATAAGTCCGGCCTTCCACTCAGCCGCGCGCTCTCCCGATGCCTGCTCAAGGCCAAGCCTGGTGTAAAGAAGAGGAAACTGTGACAGTGAGGGAAGTTTTCTGGCCGCCTTCTGCCGACAGGCGATCTGCTCGGCCATGGCCCGGACAGGCAGCGCCTTACTGCCATGAAATCGCATTGAGAAAGCCGACGGGTCGTCATGAACGTGAGAATCGATCAGGGCAAGAACCCCTGGTGCAAGAAGGGCATGGAGTTCGTCGGCAGTCATTTGGGGAGAATTAAAGGAAAGAAAGGAACATAAAGGACTTAAATGACATAAAAGTTAATTAAACAGCCAGGACAATCAGGTGCCATCGGTTCTTTCTTCACCTTTAGGTCCTTTGGGTCCTTTAGGTCCCTTTCTTTCCTGTTGCTATCCTTTGCCCTGCGTTGCGTTGTGCTCTTCGACGAGCACCCTGCGGAGTACCTTGCCAATCAATGATTTTGGGAGTGTGGTGCGAAACTCGACATGCTTCGGTACTTTGTAGGCGGAAAGTTCCTTGCGGCAATGGGCCTGCAGCTCTTCCATGGAAAGGTCGAAACCTTCGCGCAGCACAACCCAGGCCTTGACCGCCTCTACCTGGTAATCATCAGCTACGCCGGCTACGCCAACCTCATGGACCGCAGGATGCTTTGCGACCACCTCCTCAACTTCACGTGGCCATACCTGGAACCCCCCTGGCTTGATGAGGTCCTTCAAACGGTCAACGATAAAAAGGAAGCCGTCTTCATCGACATAGCCAAGGTCTCCGGTATAGAGCCAGCCATCCCGGATGATAACGGCGCTCTCCTCGGGATTCCCCCAGTAACCGTTCATGAGCTGTGGAGCACTCATGAGGACTTCGCCGACCTCACCTGGTGGCAAATCCCCCATTTCTCCTTCATGGTCGACGATTCGGATTTCGACATCGGGCACGGGAACACCTACCGATCCTGCTTTATGCAGGCCCTTGACTGGCGTACAGACAGATGCCAGCATCGACTCAGTCATGCCGTAGGCTTCAATGATGTTTCCTCCGGTCAACTCCTCGAACCGTTTTCTGGTATCGAGAAGCAGCGAAGAAGCCCCCGACACGGTCAGCTTGATCGATTTAAGCAACGTGGGGTCTTTCTGCAGCCTCGGATGCGCAACCAGTGCATTGAACAGTGTCGGAACGCCGGGAAGCACCGCTGGCTTGAGCGATTTGATTGTATCGAACAGATCGTCGAAGTCACGAGGGTTCGGCACCAGCGCAAGCGGCATGTGCTTGATCATTCCTGCAGGCATGATCCCGAGCTGTGCGTACACATGGAACAGCGGCATGTTAAGCATGATGATATCGGAAAAATCGGCAATGAGTACCCCGAACCATGATGCAATCTGCATGCCGGAGATAAGCATGGCCTGATGGGTTCCGATGGCGCACTTGGGCTTGCCGGTCGTACCTCCTGAAAACATGAACAATGCCGGATCATCAGGCTTGACACTTCGGATGGGCATTGAATGCCGGGCATGATCCTCTATCAGGCTCAGCATCGACAGGTCTCCGCCTTCGATTCTGACGCGGTGGCCAGAGCGCGCCTCCTTGAACATCGTGAACAAAAACTTTTTGGAAAAGGGAAGGTAATCCTTGATGTTGCTGGCAATGATCTTTTTCAGCGGTGTCCGGGATCGCAGTTCCTTGACCTTGGTGTAATAGAGCGTCAGCACTACAGCTATTTCCGCTCCGCACGCCACAAAGGCATGCTCAAGTTCGCGCTCGGTATAGAGCGGGTTCAGCGGAACAACGATACCTCCAGCCTTCCATATCCCGAACTCAGCAATGATCATCTGGGGTGAGTTTGGCAACAGAACGGCCACCCGGTCCCCTTTGCGGATGCCGGCAGAGATGAGTGCGGCAGCAAAAGCAGTGCTCTGCCGTTCGAGCTCACCATAGGACAGCGAGGCTCCCTTGAACAGAAGGGCTGGGCTATCAGCGTGCGCCAGCGAGTCTTCCCGGAGCACGTCAAGTAGAGTCTTCTCCGGATAAGGCTTCAGGGAATGCGGGACCCCTTCGTCATAATGCTTGAACCATGGTCTTTCAGACATAGGATACGTAAGGAAGGAAATACAGTAACGTAATAATGATAAACGGTTAAGATACAAACTCTTTTTAAAATAGCCGCGCCCTAACGCATTACGCTACTTTTTACTTCAGACCGACAACTTCGCAGATCACAGCGGTAAGTCGGGAAAGTTCTCCGCAGGTGATGACGAAAGGGGGCATAAGGTAGACCAGTCGGCCGAACGGCCTTACCCACACTCCGCGATCCACGAACTGCTTCTGGATCGAACCCATATCAACCGGGCGCACGAGTTCAACCACGCCGATGGCGCCAAGTACCCTGACGTCCGCCACTCCGGACATTCCTGCGCATGGGGCAAGACCTTCCCGGAGCTGGCTCTCGATGTCAAGCACGGTCGATTGCCAATCATACTCATTCAGGAGCCCAAGGTTCGCAACAGCAACAGCACAGGCCAGCGGGTTGGCCATGAAGGTAGGCCCGTGCATGAACAGGCCGGGATCGCCATCTGAGATCGTATCGGCCACATGGCCTGAGGCAACCGTGGCGGCAAGAGTCATGTAGCCGCCAGTCAGGGCCTTGCCCACGCAGACGATGTCGGGGACAACCCCGGCATGCTCCATGGCGAACATCCGTCCGGTGCGGCCGAACCCTGTCGCGATCTCGTCGAAAATGAGCAGGACGCCATATTCCGTACATAGCTCCCTCAGGCGCTGCAGGTATCGTGGAGAGTAGAATCGCATGCCTCCGGCCCCCTGGACGACCGGTTCGATTATCACAGCAGCGATCCTTTTCCCGTGCGTTTCGAGCTGGAGGCGCATGTCGTCGATCGACGCCTCATTCCACGGTTCGTCGAATCCGCAGGCGGGAGCCTCGACGAACAGCTGATCCGGAAGTGCACCACTGAAAAGGCTGTGCATTCCGGTGAAGGGATCGCAGACCGACATTGCCATGAATGTGTCGCCGTGATACCCTGAGCGCACGGTCAACAGGCGCTGTTTTTCAGGACGACCAGCAGCATGCCAGTACTGCAGGGCCATCTTGATTGCAACCTCAACCGACACCGAACCGGAATCGCAGAAAAAAACCCTGTCCAGCGGTTCCGGCAGAAGTCCGGCCAGCAGCCGACCAAGCTCAATGGCCGGCTCGTGGACCAGCCCGCCAAACATGATGTGGCTCATACGACCAAGCTGATCCGAAACCGCTTGGTTGAGTACCGGATGGTTGTATCCGTGAATGGCCGCCCACCATGAAGACATGCCGTCAATGAGCCTGCGGCCATCCTCAAGCTCAATTGTCGCCCCTCGCGCACCGACGACAGGATAGACCGGCAAAGGGTTCAACATGGAGGTGTAAGGGTGCCAGAGATGTCGGCGGTCGAAATCGAGATCCATCATGTGCGGAACCCCGGGGTTTATCGTTTCTGGAATGGCGGATTTCAGATCTTCAGCAGGCTTGCCGCGCCGGGCGTGAGGCCGCTCACGTCGAGATCAATCACCGGGGCGGAGTCGAATCCGTACCTCTTCAAGCTTCCGGCAATCACCCTCCGTGTATCGTCAGCGATGGCCACATCGGCCTGACCGAAACGGTTGTAGACGACCCCATGGACCGAAATGCCTCTTGAAACGCAGGCCTCGAGCGACAAAAGCGTATGGTTGATGCTGCCGAGGCGGGGCGAAGTAACCAACACCAGCCCATATCCTGCGTCCCTGACGTAATCAGCCAGCAGCAGCTCGTCGTTCAGCGGCACGAGCAGCCCGCCTGCCGCTTCGAGCAGCACCAGCTCATAGCGCTTCTGCAGCATGAAGGTGGCTCGTCGTATCGTCATGATATCGATCGAGCTTCCTTCCAAGCGGGCGGCAAGGTGCGGAGAGGCCGGGAACCGGAACACATAGGGGCAGGTCGTACCATCCAGATCGACATCCTGCAGTCCGATGCCCATCAGCTCACGATGAACCGCGATATCCTCAGACATGCCGTCACAACCGGTCTGCACGATCTTCTGTGTGATGACCTGACGACCGGAATCGGCCAGCGCCCTGGCCAGATGTCCGGTAGCGAAAGTTTTGCCGATGCCGGTATCGATGCCGGCTAAAACGAGCACGCGTCCTCTCATTGACATTTCCTCCTGAAGCAGCAGTAAACGGGATGATAGGTCAGATATACTCCGCTGCCCGAGGGGAACGACGCCCGATACCGGTTCAGGAACTCCTTATAGTGAGACCGTGTCCACGATTGCTTTGACAGGCCGTTCACTCCAGTCTCCCTGATGTGGCGCAGCACGGCTTCGGGGGAAGCGAACTCCTGGCGTCGCTCCTCTTCGGCAAGAGCGACAACCTCGAATCGATCTCCTGCCAGTGAGACTATCTCCTCCGGTATACGATAGGAAAGCGAAGGCTCCCCGAGTTGGGCGATCTCCTTCATATTGCCCGTGCTGAATGTGCTGAAGGCCAGAAGCCCGCCGGGCCTGAGCGAAGCAGCGATCCTGTCAAAGAATGACTCCAGGTCATGCAGCCACTGCACGGTGGCGTTGGAGACAACCAGGTCAAGGTCGCAGGGCAGCGGCTGGATGCACTCGATATCGCCCTGCAGGAAAATCGTCTCCCCGACCAGGCGGCCGGTTGCGGCCTGCATGACGAAATCGCGGCTTTCGGCGACCAGGTCGTTGGCGAAATAGGTGTCGACCGAAAATCGTTCAAGCAGCAGCGAAGTGAGGATCGCAGAACCGCTGCCGAATTCGAGCACCCTTTCGATATGGTCAGGCACCCCGGCACGTTCAATCATGGAGAGAAGTTCTCCTGCCATGATCCGCTGCATGTGTGCGCTCCGGCGATAGGTATGCAGCGCACGTCCGAACCTGCTTCCGACAAGCTTTTTGTCGGGAGTGAGCTTCATTCGAAAACCTCCTGCCATCCGGAAAGATGGAAAAAAGGAAAATGAGGCATGTCACCGATTTCAAACACCTGCACGTCCAACCAGGCCTGGCGCTGGTTCTCCGGCAGGAAAACCAGATCCCGGCTGCCGATCAGGGCTTTCGAAAAACGCCAGGATGGAGCGTCACCTCCAGACCGAACCGGCACCGCATCTGCGATCAATCTGAGCTCATCCTGCTGGTCTGAGGCGCTCCTGGCGGATCTAACGAAATCGAGCTGATCGTCGGCACAGCCAGTGAACATCCTGCGTTCAAACCGCTTTCGGGTCACATCGGACCAGTTTTCGAGAGTGCCCCGAAAGATCTCCGGCGAAATGCCCTGCGCCTCATGTATCGGAAAAGGCGTACCGTTGATTGCAACAGCCCGCCCGATCCCCTCCAGGCCGGCATGCAGGGCCGCCCAGACACCAAGCGACCAGGCGACGAGATCGACCGAGCAGTACCCGGCCATCGCGTCGCGCAGCCAGCGGGGAAAATCAAGGCTTCGATAGTCGTTAATCACGACAATATCACGATCCGGCCATGCAGGTGCTGCCGACTGGACGTAGTCTGCTACCCTGCGGTCCATGCCCCAGCCATTGAAAAAGAGCAGGAGTTCCCTGCCGCCCTCATGTACAATCCATTCTGCGTTCACTGCGGCTATGGTTTCATGATGCTTGCAAGGGCATCGATATCTTCGATGGTCAAATCGGCCCTGAGCGAAAAACGGAGGCGGGAGCTGTTTTCAGGCACAGTCGGAGGACGCACCGGCATTGCATGAAAACCGGCTTCGCGCAAGGCACCGCCCATTTCGACAGCCTTGCGATCCTCGCCCAGCACCACCGGCACGATATGGCTTTCGCCGGGCACATCGAAACCTGCCGAAATGAGACGGCTGCGAAGCTGCGATGCAAGCGCCAGCAGGTGCGCTCTTTCGATCTGCATTCCGAGCTGCTTCCTGAAGGTCAGCAGGCTCCAGCCAACCACCATAGGCGGTAGGGCCGTCGTGAAGATCACCGTACGCATGGTGTTGACCAGATACTCCCGGAAAAGGCCTCGCATGACACCATAGGCTCCGGCTGAGGCGAATGCCTTGCCGAAAGTGCCGATAAGGATGTCGATGCCGTCCAGTACATTCTGCTCCTCGCCCAGGCCAAGCCCTTGCGAGCCGTAGACGCCCACTCCATGTGCCTCGTCGACGATCAGCATCGCCCCGTATCGCCGCTTAAGCGCCACAAGGCGCTTGAGGTCGGCAAGATCACCGTCCATGCTGAACACCGATTCGGTGACAATGAAAACCTGACGGTACCGTCCGACACTCTCATCGAGTAACGCTTCAAGATGATCGTAATCTGAGTGGCGAAAACGCTTGTACTCCGCTTCAGCAATCCTGATGCCGTCGATGATGCTGGCGTGGTTGAGACGGTCACAGAGAATCAGGTCGTGGCGATTGCTCAGCGCAGGAAGGATACCGGTGTTGGCATGATAACCGCTGTTGAAAACCAGCGCAGCCTCGCTTCCGTACCCGGCGGCGATTGCGGACTCTAGCTCACCGTACAGCGGATGATTGCCTGTCAGGAGTCTCGACGAGGAACTGGTCATGGCAAACCGTCCATCTTCTGCGGCAGCGGATGCCGTCGCTAACCAGGATGCCAGAAGTGCCTGGTCAGCTCCCAGCCCGAGATAGTCGTTGGATGACAGATTCAGGAGCCGTCGACCGCCAATTGTGATATACCGGCCGCTCCGGGAACCAATCTCGGGCATCGTACGATACCGCTGACGGGCCTTGAGCACTTCGAGCTCCCTGACGACATGCTCCTCGATCGGCATTTTGGCGTAACCCACGCCTTTTTCTTCGGAGACGGTCATGCGAACATGGAAATCTGTTCGGCGAGCTGATGGTCGGACTCGGTGTCACGCCCTCTCGTGGTAAGGTAACCTCCCGTCAGGAAGCCGTTCGCTCCTGCAAGCATCAGCAATCCCTGAAAATCCTTCATGAGGGTTTCGCGTCCCGCAGCGAACTTGATGATCCTGTCGGGATGCACCAGTCGGCAGATGGCAAAGGTCTTTGCAATTTCCGGCACAGGCACGGCTGCATTCGCCTCCAGCCTGGTACCCTTGATCGGCACGAGAACATTGAGCGGAATGACATCGACGTCAAGCTCCCTGAGTTTGAAAATCAGGGCAATCCTGTCCTGCATGCTCTCGCCGGTACCGATGATGCCGCCGCTGCATACCGAAATGCCCTTGGCCCGTAGCCGTTTGATCGTATCAATGCGTTCATCGATCGAATGGGTGCTGGCAATGAGCTCGCCATAACGGTCAGGGTTGACCTGGAGGTTCATGTTGTAATGGAGGATCCCTCGTTCCACGAGGGCATCGACCTGCTCGTCGCCGATCATGCCAAGATCCGCGCAGACCTGCATCTCCGGGAGCTCCCTGTGCAGGAGATCGATCATGCCAAGCAGCCGGGTGAATTCTGGAGTCGTCTTCATGTACCCGTAACCGCTTGTCACGATCCCGAAATGACTGACTCCATGGTTATATGCCTCGCGGGCGGAATCAAGCACCTTTGCTTCGTCGACAAGTCCGTATACATCGATTGTCGCGTTGTTGTGGTTCGATTGTGCGCAGAAGCTGCAGTTCTCGCTGCAGTGCCCCGACTTGGCGTTAATGATCGAACAGGCGTGAACAGCACCATTATCGGATGCGTAACGGTTCTTGACCTTGTTGGCAAGCGATACGAGATCGAGCACCTCGCTGTTCGGCAGACGGCCGAGGGCTGAAGCAAGTTCGAAGGAGACGGAAATACCGGTATCGAGAACGCTGTATGCCTGTTCGATGTCGGGATGCAATCGGGAATTCATATCGGTCTGGGTTCATTGTTGATGGATCTCAAATGGGCCTCGCCCGACGAAACGGCCGTGACCGTTCCGTCTTCCGCCCTCAGCAGCAGCTGGCCCTGCGGAGTCAGGCCTGCCTCAGTGCCGGTCAGTATCCTGTCGAACTGTTCGATGCGCAGCTCCCTGCCCTTGAGCCATGCATGCTCTTCGAAGTAGGGCAGCAGGAAACGGAGGTCCTCATGATCTGCCCACTCAAGGTAAAGCTGCTCGAATCGATTGAGCACGGTTGCCAGCATGATGGCGCGTGACGCCGGCCGGCCGGTTTCGATGGCGATCGAGGAGGCGATGCCCTGCAACTCCCCGGGAATCGGGTCGAGATTGACGTTAAGGCCAAAGCCGACCACGACGAAATGTGTAAAATCGGGCTCCGATTCCATCTCGCAGAGTATGCCGCAAAGCTTGCAGCCGCCAACGACAATGTCGTTCGGCCACTTGATGAAGCTCTTTAATTCGGGGAACTCGCTTTCGATGGCCCCGTGAATGGCCGCAGCTGCGACAAGCGGAATTTCGGGAACCCGGACTGACGGCACGGGGGGTCGGAGCACGATCGAACAGTACAGGTTCACCCCGGATGGAGAGACCCAGGTGCGGCGCATGCGCCCGCGGCCGCCGGTCTGGCTGTCTGCGACGACCACGGTGCCATCGACCGCCCCCGACCTGGCTAGTGAACGCGCCTGGAGGTTCGTCGAATCGACCGATTCCAGGTACACGAAGCTGCGACCGAATGAAGTCGTAGTCAGAAGTGGCCCAACCTCTTCGGGAACAGGCGATCCGGTTAGTCCGTCTAGGCGGTAACCCCTGCCGCTGACCGCATCAATGCCGTATCCGGCAGCCCTCAACGCTACAATATGCTTCCAGACCGCGCTCCGGCTCATATGCAGCTCACGGCAGAGATCGCCACCGGAAACAAATCCGACCTCACCCGAGAGACGCTCCAGAATCCTTGCGGTCACTGGGTTCAAAAGGCTATCTCCTTTAATGAATCAGCAATATGGGTGCATGAAATGAAATCAATAAAATGATGCGAGTGTATGCCCATGAGTGGCTTGCATTGATGTGTCGTGCGGAACGACTGGCCGTAAAAAGCCGGGTCCGAAGTTGTAAACCGGAATTTAGCATCAGGTTGACAACATTGCAACAAGGAAAGAAGGAAATGAGGGCAGGGAAATGACCCTGAATGTCATTGAGGGTAACTTTGAGAGGGAAAAGGATCCTTGGAAGCTTCTGGGTGAATTACTCAGCAGAGTGTCCTGAAGCCATCACCCTGGTTTCATAACCGGCCCTGTACTGCTGGAGTCCCTGGAAAATGCCATAGGCGATCTTGGTCTGCTCCTTGCGGTCACGAAGGATCTTCTCCTCATCGGGATTGGACAGGTAACCGGTCTCAACCAGAATGCTTGGCATAGACGGAGTCCAGAGCACCATGAATCCTGCCTGGCGGACACCAAGACCGTTATTGCTGCCGTAACGTCCCAACCGTCTCAGCACATTCTGGGCCAGTTCGGTCGACTGCATGGCAAAAGCGCTCTGCGCCATGCTGCTCATGATGAGGTACTCATCGGAAAACCCTTTGTAGCTCTCCTTGTAGTTCTCCTCCCTGGTGATGACCGAGTTTTCGAACATAGCCACATCTAGCGCTGCCTGGGTCTTGTGCGGACCGAGAATGTATACCTCTGTTCCGCGCACACGGCTGTTGCCGGCAGTGGAGTTGCAGTGGACGCTTACAAACAGCTTGCCGCCGTAACGGTTGGCGATTTTACCCCGTTCGTTGAGCGGAATGAAGTGATCAGCCTTGCGGGTATAGATCACCTTGACATTGGGCCACTTCTGCTTGATGAACATACCGAGATCGTTCACGATATTCAGCACGACATCCTTCTCTTTGGTCCCCCGCGTTCCGACCGCACCGGAATCCTTGCCACCATGGCCGGCGTCAATGACCACCGCATCGAGCTTCCACTTGCTCACGTCCTGGCTGAGCTGCTGCTCGATCTGACGCTCCTTCTCCGCACGGTGAATGGCCTCGACATTGACGTTGCTAATGATATAGAGCACATACTCATTGTTCTTCGATTCATACTGGAACGACGAGGATTTGACCACGAATGAGCTGGTATTGAACACCACCGTAAATTGCATGGCACCGCTTTCGAGCTGGTACGGCGTAATCGACCTGACGGCCCCGTCGGTGAACTGCCTGGTCAGCCGGGACATGTTGCCGGTCGCCCTGTCGACAGTCAGATAGGCCGTGCCGTTCTCGTCGGGCCTGAGAAAGGATCCCGCGCGTTTCTGTCCGGAAGCAGAAAAACGAATGACGATGCCGTTCGCAAGGGTTTCAACCCGCACATCGTCGATCACTGTCGGGCCGGAATACTGCTTTTCCACCGGAGGCGGCTCCGAAGGTTCGACAGGCGGCGGTGGCGGCGGTGGCGGCGACAACGGCTCAATCAACGGAAGTTCCGGGCCGAGTACGCCGACAGAGTGCCGTGAAGAGCCCTGCATACGCCCCCAGAGTGTCGCCTTTATCCCGTTGGTCGACGCATCATAGAGCACCTCCCTGTCGAGCCATAGCGAAAACATCCGGCAGGCCTGGGCAACCGGCATATACATTTTTCCCTGCTGGACATCGGGCGCCGAAGCAAGCTGAATGACCCGCTTTTCCACATCACCGGATGCAGAGGCGATCAGCACGAAACTGCTGCCCTGTCGGAGTATGCAGCTCGTGGCGGGGCGACCGAACGCTTCGTCAATCTGCATCTGGGAGCCGTCGAAAGAGTTGCCGAGACGGAGGGCCCTGGCAAACGAGCCGATGTCGGCAAGAAACACCCCGTTCGACCTGTGCCCCTGCACCTTGATGGTATACCCCTGTCCGGAGCCGGTAGAGACCTGCATGAAAACAGAGCCTTGCGCAGGCTCGGCAATTGCTCTCGACACAAAAAAAAGCAGAAACAGCATGACGCCCAGCGGGCGACAGATCAATGGTGGAAAACGGTCTGACATTGATTTCATTTCTTGCTATGTTCTTTAGTTAAATTATAATAAACAATAAATATCTTTGCACCCAGCACCATTCCCGCTGTTTTTACCTGGAAAGAATACACCCCGTGCCATCCCTCATAACAGGGGCGAGTTTGTTTTTTAGAATGCAAGCCCTATCTTTTCGAACATCATTTCCAATCCCAACGCATCCGGGATCAATCGGAATCAACCTCAATGGCTTCAAAAAGCTCAGCCCCTTCTGCCAGGAACAGGACTCTCATCGTCGTAGAGTCTCCGTCCAAGGCGAAAACAATCAACAAGTACCTTGGCGACAATTACACGGTATATGCGTCGATCGGCCACATCAAGGACCTTCCCAAAAAAGAGATCGGTATCGATTTCGACCACCACTACGAACCGCGCTATGAGGTGATCGCAGGAAAGGAAAAGGTGGTCAGGCAGCTGAAAAAACTTGCCGGAGAAGCTGACCGCGTGTTGATCGCTACTGACCCTGACCGCGAAGGTGAGGCTATTGCCTGGCACATTTACAACGAAATCGAATTTGCCCAAAAGCCTGTATTCCGCGTCCTGTTCAATGAAATCACCAAAAACGCGATCATTGACGCCATCGGCCATCCGCGACAGATCGACCATCATCTGGTTCGATCCCAGCAGACGAGGCAGGGACTCGACAAGATAGTCGGCTACAAAATCAGTCCCTTCCTCTGGAACGTCGTGTACCGTGGCCTGTCCGCCGGAAGGGTACAGTCCGTGGCCCTTCGGCTGATCTGTGAACGCGAAACGGAAATCGACGCCTTCAAGGCCCAGGAGTACTGGACCATCTACGGCGATTTCATTACGCCGGGCAAGGAGGCCTTAAGGACCAGGCTGATCAAAGTCAGGGGGGAAAAGCCGGACATCACCTCCGGGGAACAGGCCGAAACCATCGCATCGGCGATACAGGGCCGACTGTTCGCCATCAGCGACATCTTGCCGAAAGTTGTCCAGAGGAAACAGCCCCTGCCGTTCACGACTTCGCTGCTGCAACAGGCGGCATCGAACCAGCTGGGATTCGGATCCCAGAAAACGATGCGGGTCGCACAGCAACTGTACGAAGGAATCGAGCTCGGTCCGGAGGGCGCCACCGGCCTCATTACCTATATGAGAACCGACTCGACACGCATCAGCGGAGAGGCGGTCGGCCATGCCCGCGATTACATCTCACGGCAGTTCGGCCCGGAGTACATCGGCCCCGGCAGCCACGGAAAAGCAGGTAAAAACAGCCAGGACGCGCACGAAGCAATCCGACCGACTTCGGTGGATCGAGCTCCGGAATCCCTGAGAAAGCATCTCTCCGCAGACCAGTTCAAGCTGTACGAGTTGATCTGGAAGCGGTTCCTTGCCTCGATGATGGCACCAGCCAAAATCGAACAGACCCGGGTGGATGTCGAAGACCACGAAAAGGAGTACGTCTTTCGTGCAACCGGCAACAGGACGGTCTTTCCCGGATTTTTCCGGGTCTATGACGACCAGCAGGAGCTCGATTACGAGGCCCAGAAATCGACCCGCGACGAAGTTGAAAAAGAGCAGATCGTCAAGTTGCCCGAACACATGGCAATGAAAGACCAGCTTTCGATGTCGGATCTCGACAGGCGCCAGAGCTTCACACGCCCGGCTGCCCGGTACACCGAGGCGAGCCTGGTCAAGGAGCTCGACAACTACGGCATCGGACGGCCTTCGACCTATGCCGCCATCTTCTCGACCCTCCAGGATCGACGCTATGTGGAACTCCAGAAGAAAAAGATCATCCCGACTGAGCTCGGCAGGGATGTTTCGACGATCCTCGTTGCCAACTTCCCCGACTTGTTCAATGTGAAGTTCACAGCTGAGATGGAGGACGAGCTTGACAAGGTTGCTTCGGGTGATGACGAGTACGAAAAGGTGCTCGACAGCTTTTACCGCCCACTTGAATCGGTCCTCAGCGACAGGAAAAACGATCCGGTCATTCCGCAGAACAGCGAGGCGGCAACTTGCGACAAATGTGGCAAGGGACGCATGATCATCAAATGGACAACCAGCGGTAAATTCCTCGGCTGCTCCTGCTACCCGGAGTGCAAAAACATCAAGTCGATCGCAACGACGAAGGCCAAACCAAAGGAAACGGGCATCCGATGCCCGGTATGCGGCGAAGGGCGGATGCTTCTCAGGAATGGCCGGCTCGGCCCGTTCCTGGCCTGTTCCAACTACCCGAAATGCAACACACTGCTCAACCTGAGCAAGCAACGCCATATCGAGCCGATCAAAGCCCCACCGATCAAGACCGATCTTGCCTGCCCTAAATGCGGTTCGCCCCTCTATCTGAGAACCGGCAAGCGCGGGCCATGGCTGGGATGCTCTACCTTCCCGAAATGCCGCGGTCGGCTGTCATGGAATGCAGTCGAGAAAGAGGTCCGGGAGCACTGGGAATCGGTCATCAAGGATCATCTGGCTGCTCATCCTGCCGTCACCATCACGATGCTCGACGGCACCCCTGCGCCGATGACACTGCCGATTGACGACATCATCACCCGCGCAGAAGAGTCGGGACTCATCAGCGCGCAGAGCGAACAGGAGGCCGAAGTCACAGCATAATGAGAGCCAACCTGTAGGTAATGAACGAGGCGCTCCAGGCTATGGCAAGCACATAGCCTGTGTACATCAGCACTGGCTTCCACGAGCCGACCTCCTTTTTCATCACGCCAAGGGAGGCAAGGCAAGGGATATAGAGCAACACAAACACCATGAGGCTCAACGCAGTCGCTTTGCTGAATCCCGGATCATTCCTGAGGATCGACGACAGCCCTGCCGTCCCCTGATCACTCTTCCCGATCGAAAAAATCGTACCGAGGGTCGAAACCACAACCTCTTTCGAGACCACGCCGGTCACCAATGAAATACCTATCCTCCAGTCGAACCCGATCGGCCGTATCAGCGGCTCGATAATCTTTCCACTGCGTCCTGCCAGGGAATATTCGAGCTGTGCGGCCTGTGCCCTCGTAGTGATCTGATGCAGTTCGACCGATTTCCTGTCCTGGGGCGCAGCCGAAGCCTCGATCCTCGACTTTTCACGGGCAAGCACAGCATCGATCTCCTGGCTGTGGGGAAAATTGCTTGCTGCCCAGATCGCCATAACCGCCAGGAGGATGAGCGTTCCGGCTTTTTTCAGATACATCAGCGCCTTCATTCTCGCCTGGAACACAACCGAGGCAAGCGTCGGCCAACGGTATGGCGGCAGCTCCATGACGAACGGCTCGGAATCGCTTTTCAGCACGGTCGATTTGAGCATCCAGGCCGTCCACAGGCCAACTACGATCCCGAGGAGATAAATGCCGAACATCACATTGGCCGCCATGGCCGGAGGAAAAAATGCGCCTGCAAGCAGCACGTAGACAGGAAGCTTTGCCCCGCAGCTCATGAACGGAATCGTCATTATGGTGGCGAGACGGTCAGAACGGCTCTTCAGTGTTCGCGTTGCCATGATGGCCGGAATCGAACAGCCGAAACCGGTGACCATGGGAATGAAGGATTTGCCATGAAGACCGAACCGGTGCATCACCTTGTCGATCACGAACGCCGCCCTGGCCATGTAACCTGACGCTTCAAGGAAAGAAAGACCGATGAACAGCAGCACAATGTTCGGCAGATAGACAACGACGCTGCCCACCCCGGCTATAATGCCATCCACAATGATGGATTTGAGCATCGCATTGGGCAGAAGCGGCTCGAGCGACCGGGCGAAAAGGCTGAACACAAACTCAAGCCCTGCCATGAGCGGAGCTCCAAGGGTGAATGTGAGCTGGAAAATAGCCCAGACAACGACAAAAAAAACAGGAAGCCCAAGAACCCTGTTCAGGACGATCATGTCGATATAATCGCTCACAGTGGCCCGTGAAGCCTTGGGCTGCCTTACGCACTCCTGCATTGCTCCCCGGACGAATGCATATCGGTCTTCGGTGATCAGCGCCTCAGGATCGGTGCGATGCAGCCGCTCACACTCTGTTATAGCCTCCTGAAGGGCCAGCTCGACCTTGACCCAGACAGGATACTGCCTGACCAGGCTATATACCTCTCTGTCGTTCTCAAGAAGCTTGACGGCCATCCATCGATGGTTTGATGAATCGAGTTCCCGCTCATGGCGCAGCATCCCTGCGATCTTTTCTACGGCACTTTCGATTACCGGGCTGAAGGTCATTTTGTTCTTGCTGATCTCGATCCGCCCGTCGCTGATGTGGACGATATGATCGAGCAGCTCTTCAAGTCCCTGCTGTCGCCGGGCAGAGGTCGGAACGATATGACACCCCAAAAGCTTCTCAAGCTGGTCGAAGTCGATCGATATGCCCTTCTCCTCGACCTCATCGATCATGTTGAGGGCAACCAGCAACTCGACCTCCATCTCCATGAGCTGTGCCGTCAGAAGCAGGTTCCTCTCGAGGTTTGTGCCATCGAGCACATTGACTACCACATCAGGCTTCTCGTCTATGATGTAGCGCCGCGTCACGATCTCCTCCGGAGAATAGGGGGTCAGCGAATAGGTGCCGGGAAGATCGACCACGGTGATTCTGGAATCCTGGTAATCGAGATAACCTTCATGCTTCTCGATGGTCACTCCAGGGAAATTCCCCACGCGCTGGTGTGAGCCGGTTAAAACATTGAAAAGCGACGATTTACCAGCATTGGGATTACCTGTCAATGCCACCCTGATTTCTTTAAGGGCGCCCATATCAACGCCTTCCGAAAAAGCGCATCATGGAGAAGACGCCCCCGGCCTGATCCTGGGGCTCCTGCTCCGGAAGCTTTTCCACCGTGATGTTTTCCGCCTCCTTCAGCCTCATCGTCAGCAGAAGCCCTTTGTATCCTATCTCAATCGGATCGCCCAGTGGCGCGAACCGCAGCACCTGAAACTCCGTACCCCTGATTAGCCCCATGTCCATAAGACGCCTTCTGACCGCAGGTTCTGCAGCAACCACTGTTATTTCAGCACGGTCTCCCGCCTTAAGCTCTGACAACTTCATATATAATCGATACCTGAATTGAAAAACACATTTAAATAGACTTAATACAAATAACAAAAAATGTACAGAAAAACGTTTCCTTTTTCAGGGAGATAAGTTTTTTTTCTGAACAGCCTTTCCGACAGGCCTCAATCCTGGCCGTGCAAGACTTCCCGACCGGGAAACGGAGGCCAGCCCATCGTTTTTCCTCCAAGGAGATGTGCATGGATGTGCCCTACACTCTGGAGCGAATCAGGTCCGTTGTTGAAAACCACCCGATATCCAGAATCGAGTACGCCTGTTTTTTCTGCCACCATGCGCGCGGCAAGCAGTATGTTGGCGGCAATCCCTGTATCGTCAGGGGTCAGGTGGCTCAAAGACGGGATATGTTCAAGAGGAATAATAAGAACATGGACTGGCGCGACCGGATTGACATCATGAAACGCAACCACATGCTCGTTCTTGTAAACCAGTTTGGCGGGAATGTGGCCGGCTGCGATCTTGCAGAAAATGCAGTCTGGGTCGTAACGTGACATAACGCTGGTCAATTAATGGTTTTCAATAAATAAGCGGTTTATTTCCTGAGAATGACCGACAGGGTACAACTGCCGTTGGTGCTGATGAGCACGATCGTGATGCCCCCTTTCTCTCCGGTCACACTTCCTCGCTCGCCCTCTTTTCCGGAAATGATCATCGAGGAGGTCTGAAAGCCGCCCGCCTTGAGAATCGCCTCGTAGTCGCGTATGGCATGTTCACGAACCTGCTCGACAACCAGGTCCCAACTTTCCCCCTCAGGTGTTTCAGTTCTGGTCACCCTCCGGATTATGCCGAATGAAAATTCAGGCACTTCTGCAGGAATCTCCTTTGGCCACCCCTCGACAGCGCCCATGATTTCGACCGTTCGGCCCCTGGTTTCAATGGTGACGTTCTGTGTCTGGCCCTCGCCGGGCAATTTGCCCTGATTGTGATCAAGGGTTTTGACTGACTGATCGGTAGCCGATTTCTGCCGGCATGCACCAAGCACTCCAGTTATGACGACCATGCTGGCGATGACAATGCCGTTAATGTATGATCCCCGGTTCATGCTGATTCGGAAAAGTGGAAGAAAACGGTGATTCCTGAAAAATGTAAGCAAAAACAGCGCCTGTTGCGAAAATTTCATAGCCGAACCTGGCCACTGGATAAGGAGAACTGGATTCCGGGATGAAAAATGAGAATAATCGAGGCAATTGCTACATTTCACAGCTCAAAGGAGATCCATAGCCATCCTGTTCCTGAAATCGACTGCCCGATTGTTAATGCATCCATTGGATATATGAACCAGCAAACAGAAAGTAATCAGCCATGACAGCAAAAAAACTGATCAAAAAAGCGACAACCATAATTCCGCTTATCCTTCTGATATCAGCTTCAGGCTGTAATGGGCATAGCGGAGAACGTGCTGCAGAAGTTCTGACCGACATCGATGGTAACGCGTACAAAACCGTGAGGATAGGCCGTCATATCTGGATGTCTGAAAACCTCAGGGTGAGGCACTACAGGAATGGAGATCCTGTCCCGGAAAAACAGAACGCCGCGGAATGGTCAGCTCTCGAAACCGGTGCATGGGCCGCTTATGAAAACAATAAAGATAATGGGCTGCGTTATGGCATTCTCTACAACTGGCATGCCGTGAACGACCCGAGAGGCCTGGCACCAAAGGGATGGCATGTCGCAACCGATGACAACTGGAGCGATCTCGCTTCGGTATTGGGAGGTGAAGAGAGGGCCGGCAGTGCATTAAAAGCACCAGGGCAATGGAAGGAATCCGGGCTCGCCGAACAAAAAGCAAGCGGCTTCAATGCCCTGCCTTCGGGAGCACGAAGAGATTCCGATGGACAGTTTGTGCTGCTTGGAGAGTACGCACGATTCTGGACCTCGAGCATCTCCAGCGCGGAAAAGGTATTCGGTCGCGCTATGGAATATTATGATGGAGTGTTACGCCGTGGAGAGGTCAAAAAGGGCAACGGCTTTTCGGTGCGTTGCGTAAAGGACTGAGGAGATCCCTGCCGGATAGTCCGATCTGGCTGTCCGGCAGGAATAACAATAAAGAATGCCCGTATCAGAGCGAGAAGCTGATCTGTTTCTCTTTTTCTGCAAAAAGCTTGGCTGCGAGATACTCCCGGTTCATGCGGGCGATGTTCACAACTGAGATCTCCTTGGGACATTCGGCTTCGCAGGCGTAGGCATTGCTGCAGTTTCCGAACCCGAGACTGTCCATCGTGGCAACCATCTGCTGGACACGGCGTTCAGCCTCGACCCTGCCCTGAGGAAGAAGGGCCAGATGGGAGACCTTCGAAGAGACGAACAGCATGGCCGAAGCGTTTGGACAGGAGGCCACACATGCGCCGCAACCGATGCAGGCCGCAGCGTCGAACGAAGCATCTGCGTCAGGTTTCGGAACTGGAATGGTGTTGGCATCGGGAATACCGCCCGAATTAACCGACACGTAACCGCCAGCCTGGATGATCTTGTCGAACGCACTCCGGTCGACGATCAGGTCCTTGATTACGGGGAAAGCCCCGCATCGCCAGGGTTCGATGAAAATGGTCTCTCCGTTCCTGAACGAACGCATGTGCAACTGGCAGGTGGTAACCCCTTTCAGCGGGCCGTGAGGCCTTCCGTTGATGTAGAGGCTGCATGTGCCGCAGATGCCTTCGCGGCAGTCATGGTCGAATGCAACAGGATCGACGCCCTGGGCAATGAGCTGCTGGTTGAGCAGGTCCAGCATTTCGAAAAAGGAACTGTCGGCAGAGATATCCTCGACCTTGTAGGTTACCAGTCCTCCTTTGTCCGCGGCGTTTTTCTGACGCCAAATCTTCAGGGTGAAAATCATGATCGCTGGTTATTTGTAAGATCGTTGAGATGGTGCCACCGTTTCGAACTGAAGCTCTTCACGATGCATTTCGGGTTCTGAGCCGCTGCCCTTGCACTGCCAGGCAGCGACAAAGGAAAATTCGTCATCGTTGCGCATCGCTTCGTGGTCAGGGGTCTGGGACTCCTCACGGAAATGGCCGCCGCACGACTCTTTCCTCTGCAGGGCATCGCGCACCATGAGATCGCCGAGTTCGATGAAATCCTGGACTCGCCATGCCTTTTCCAGCTCGGGATTGTACTCCTTCATGCCACCGGGGATCCTGACATTGCCTTCGAACTCCTTCTTCAGGTCATCGATCAGGCCAAGGGCCTTCTTCAGGCCGGCCTCGTTCCTCGACATCCCGCAATACTCCCACATGATCTTGCCGAGCTTCCGGTGAAAATAATCGACCGACTCGCTGCCGTTGGTGTTCTTAAGGCGGTTCAGGCGCTCGTTTACACTGCGGACCGCCTCATCGAATTCAGGCAGGGTCGTGGAAATGGAAGGCGTATGGATCTCGCCGGAAAGGTAGCCGGAGATGGTATAAGGCAACACGAAATAGCCGTCTGCGAGGCCCTGCATCAGTGCTGAAGCACCGAGGCGGTTCGCACCGTGATCCGAGAAGTTGCACTCGCCAATCGCGTACAGGCCGGGAACGGTGGTCATCAATTCGTAGTCGACCCAGAGTCCTCCCATGGTATAATGCACCGCGGGGTAGATCATCATCGGGGTTTTGTAGGGATTGTCGGCGACAATCTGCTCATACATCTGGAACAGGTTGCCATAGCGGGCTGCGATGGCCTCCTGACCGAGGCGTCGGATGGAATCGCTGAAGTCGAGAAAAACGGCCAGTCCGGTACTGCCGACACCGTAACCGGCGTCGCAACGCTCCTTGGCCGCCCTTGAGGCGACATCCCTTGGAACAAGGTTGCCGAACGCCGGGTAACGACGCTCGAGGTAATAGTCGCGCTTCGACTCAGGGATATCCTCCGGCTGGATCTTCTTCTGGCGAAGCTTTTCTGCATCGGCCTTGTCGAGGGGAACCCATATCCGGCCATCGTTGCGAAGGCTTTCGCTCATCAGGGTCAGCTTGGACTGTAACTCGCCATGCACGGGAATGCAGGTCGGATGAATCTGCGTAAAGCAAGGGTTGGCAAACAGGGCACCCTTTTTGTATGCGCTCCATGCCGGGGTGACGTTCGAGCCCATCGCGTTCGTCGAAAGGTAGAACACGTTACCGTAACCGCCTGAAGCGATCACCACGGCATGGGCCGAATGGCGTTCGATCTCACCGGTGACCAGGTTGCGGGCGATCACGCCGCGTGCACGGCCATCGACAATCACCACATCCAGGATGTCACGGCGGTTGTACAGCTTCACGGTACCCTCGGAGATCTGGCGGCTCAGGGCGCTGTAAGCTCCGATGAGCAGCTGCTGGCCAGTCTGGCCTCTTGCGTAGAATGTCCTCGAAACCTGGGTGCCGCCAAACGAGCGGTTGGCCAGCAGGCCGCCGTACTCGCGGGCGAAAGGAACGCCCTGCGCAACGCAGAGGTCGATGATTTCGGGGCTTATCGAGGCGAGACGGTATACGTTCGACTCACGTGCCCGGTAGTCCCCTCCCTTGATCGTATCGTAGAAGAGCCGGTATACGTTGTCGCCGTCGTTCTGGTAGTTCTTTGCCGCGTTGATGCCTCCCTGGGCCGCGATGCTGTGGGCACGGCGCGGAGTATCCTGGTAGCAGAACGCCTTGACGTTGTAGCCGAGCTGGCCAAGCGTCGCCGCCGCGGAAGCGCCAGCAAGGCCGGTGCCGACCACGATGATGTCCAGTTTGCGCTTGTTGTTCGGATTGACCAGTTTGCACCCGGCCTTGTAGGAGGCCCATTGTTCGGCCAGCGGCACCTTGGGTGCACCTGCATTCAGGTTAATCATGTACAGTGGATGTTTGCGGTAACGTTCATTGAGATCGGTATGCAGTGCGGTGGCATTACCTGAAAAGTATGAACCAGAAAGGAATGACCATGAATCCGCCGGCTACAACTATGGCGTACAGGATACTTACCACCTTGATGGTTCCGATGTACTTGTTGTGGTTCACGCCTATAGTCTGGAACGCAGCCTGGACGGCATGGTTCAGGTGAAGTCCGAGAAACAGGAAACTGACCAGGTAAATCGCAGAATAACCCTTGTTGGAAAACAGGAGCAGCGACCTTCTGTAGAAATCGTGACGTTCGATGCCTGATGGTGGAGCAACCAGGCCAACCTTGATGAAGTAGAAATCGATGAAATGGAGCACGAGGAATATGAAAACGATGATACCGCTGTGCAGCATGTACTTTGAGAAGGGGGAGGTTTCGCTCAGGTTCTTGTGCTGATAGCGGATCGGCCTCGATGCCCTGTTCCGGAAACTGACGATGACCCCGAAGATCATGTGGACGAGGAACCCGCCGAAAAGGACCACCTCGAAGATCTTGATAACCGGGTTGGTGGCCATGAATGTTGCGGCTTCAGTGAAGGCCCTTCCACCGTCACCGGAGAGAAGCAGCAGGTTGATGCCGAGGTGAACAAGAAGAAACGTAACCAGAAACAATCCGGCAAGAGCCATGATTACTTTGCTGGTTATAGAAGATAAACGAGTACGCGCAGAGCTGTCCATAATCCTGATGGTTTCGATAGGAAAGAACAGTGTACGCTAAGGCAAAAAAGTTGACGCAAAGGTAACGTCTGTTTTCGATAATTGCAAAAGAAATCGAATAACGATTGTTAAAGCGGTTTGATGAGGGGGGGCTGAAACTGATCTCCGGAAGAGATGTCGGCTTTACTGAAAAGGCGGAAGAAACGCGATGGCCCTGACAGGGCAGGCTTCCGCACCTGCAATGCCAAGGGGAAAAATCGAGAGGAAAAAACCGGTCTCTGGAAGGAGAAATAAATTTGCAAGATTTTCGATAAGCAGGATGCCTGAGCCGAGCAACAGCCGATGAATCGGGTACGACCCTGCTCCGGGAACATCAAACGATGGTGCGTCTATGCCGATCCCCTTGAGGCCGAAACCGGCAATCCAGGAGGCCGCATCATCAGTGAGCACTGGATAGTCACGATCATAGCATGCCTGGCCCCAGAACCGGCCCCAACCGGTATGCAGCATCACGAATTCGCTCATATCAATCAGCGGACCGAACGGCATCAATGCTTCGCGCGTGATGTCTCCTCCTGCCACATCACGGAGATCGATGAGAATCCCCTTGCCATGGTACTGCCCGATATCAAGGCGATCGAGAGTGTCTCCTCCTTCGATGATATGGGCTGGAGCATCAAGATGGGTGCCGGTGTGCGACGACATGCGGATCGAATGCTCGGCAAAGCCGTCGCGGGCGATCGTGCAAAGCTCCGAAAAATCAGGCCGGGGGGTTCCCGGCCAGACAGGCATATCTGCAGTTATCGCGTGGCTCAGGTCGACAATGCGCATTGCTCTTCCGGGACGGCTGCTCATGAATCCTTGTGACGGATTAAATGGATGTGATGGGAAAATCCGATTTCTCACTCCCCCCTTTGTTGTCAACCCACGAGATGGTCAGGGTTTCTCCCGCCTTTGCGCCGATAAACTCAAACGAAAGATAAGGATCCCGGGAAACGCCCGGTCCGAATTCGGCGTGAAAAACAGCCTCCCCTTTATGCTCAGCCATGACTTCGGTGATATAATGGGCAGGAACAATAGTGCCGCTCTGATCCTTTCTGCGACCGGTTTCCATGGGATGCGGAATCAGCAGTTTCACCGAAGTGAGCTCATTCGTGGCTACAGCCTTGACTTTCATGATCCTGTGATTGATTTGAAAAAGTTACCATCTTCAACCGCAACCACCTACGCTCACCACGACCAGCCGGGACGCCCGGTAGAGATGATCGCCTGCCTTCGCCATCACCACGACGTTTCCTGTCTCAGCCATCCTGATGCGCAGGGAGATGTTGGGTCGCATGCGGGGCATAACATCGAATGACGCTACCAAAGGCGAAAAATTCGTTTCTGAAAAAATGCTGATGCTGGTTATGCCCGGCATAACTGAAGAGACTGACACCGGCACGAATGCACCATCCTCGGCAATCTCGGGTACGGTGAGCTGGATGGCAGAAGAATCTTCGACAGGCAATGACCCGTACTTCTCCCTGACAGCATCCTCAAGCTTGTCTGCTTTGAACGCCCCTGCGTTCCACCTGGCAAGGAGTCGCTCGGGCAAAACCGACATGACAGAAAGGGATGCCCCCACCCAGGCAACAGTCCTGAAGAATTGTCGACGGGAAATACCCATAGGTCCTCCTCGGAGTCAATACGTTTTTTCAGACATATCAGTAAAGCAGCGAATAGCTTATCATCAAGGCATTCGTGTTGATGCCCCGGTTCGGAATACTGCTGCCGGCATTGGAAAGATGACGGAACCGGTAACCCATGGTCAGGGCGCTTTTTCCCGTTACAGCCACCTGCGCGCCCAAACCGAACTGGTTCAGGAAATTGAATCCGCTTTTACCCTGCTCAGCGGTATCGATGCTCAGATACATGGGCCCGGTACCGATTTCGGTGACCAGTTTCGCTGAAGGAGATACCGGATGCAGGTAGCGGATTAAAACATTGAGCCCGGCCTCAGCTCCCGTCTCGGGCCTGGTGACAGGATTGACAAACGGCTCGAATGCCAACTGAAGCGTTCCCTTACGGTCCCTCATGCCGAAAAAGGAATTCATGTCGAACCCGAATCGAACAAATCCCGGCACAGCGTCGAACGTAGCGCGGGAATATTTGAGATATCCCCATGCATAACCAGTTCCAACGGCGATTTCGTCGAGATGAACACCCCTTTTGTCAGCCACGGCAGGCGCCATATTGAGGTCCGGATTTTCCCCCGCATGCAGCTCAAGGGGCAGGAGTACCAAAGCAAGCAGCAGATATTTGAACGGGCGAAGAATATGCTTTCTCATTGGCTGTAGTGATTTATTTTTGGCTATAACGGGATGCATCGCAACAGCTCTTCTATACCATAACCGGGATTTTGGAATCAGCAATCCGATTGGTGATGAACTCCACGACAGCGTCAACAGCCGCCTTTCGCTCACAGTCACAGAATATCAGATGCTCAGTTTTCTCGAGCCACACAATGAATTTCTTTTCAGGTGGTGTCGAAATGGCTTGTAATACGATATCGGCGCTTTCAGGCAGAACGATGCTTTCATTCCGGCCATGCAGGATAAGTACAGGCACAAAGATGCGATCCATAAGCTGACGCGTCTCGTTCACCAGGTCGAAAACCGACATGATAGTCATGGTCGGAGCCCATTGATAATGTGTCGGTCTGACCGCGTTTTCAGGATCGGCGAATCGTGTCGTCATATCCCATCGGTCAACAAAACGGCAGACAATGGGCGCAAGAAAATTCAGTGGGCGTCCGGGCGCGAGCACGGAGGCAAGCTTGATCGGCGGGGTGGCAAGTATGATCGAATCGACAAGTTCAGAGTGTCTGGCAGCCAGTTGCAGGGCAAGAAGGGCTCCCATGCTGTGACCGATCACAACGACTTTGCCGTCTTTTCCTGCGGTGCTTTTCAGGCATCGCTCAGCGTCATCCAGCCAATCCTGCCAGGTTACCCCGCGAAGCTGTTCAGGCGACTGAGCACCATGACCTCGCAGCAAAGGGGCCACGACCATGATGTCAAGAGTGCCGAGAGGTTCGAAAAGCTCGCAGACGCTCTCGAGGTTTGCCGTAAACCCATGAAGAATCATCACGCCCGACAGCCGTCTGCTTCGCTGCCCGTTTATCGTATCAATCATCGTTCAGGATATTTGCATTTTCCCAAAAAAAGACTCCTTATGACACAACTCGAGAGGCGCTTTTGAGGGAATCATGATTTTCAATATACAAGGGCCTCAGGAAAATTCTGATGAATTGGCTATTTTTTCGCAGAGAGATGCAGCGCTTATTCACAGGATTTGCTGAAAATCCATTTGCTGCAAGATGATGACATGCCCGGAGAGAAACCGATTATCAGAGATGCCCAACCCTATGACCATGCACAAGCGGATTCCGGTTCTATTTCTCATCATGCTCCTTGCACTCGGAGCCTGTTCGACCTCGAGAGAGCCACTGACGACATATAACATCAGGGGAATTTCACCCGAAGAGGCTTACCGGCTGGGGAAAATCAAAAACGACCCCTATCTCATTGAAGGACGCCTGTATGTTCCAATGAGCTTCGATCAGGCATACTCCTACGAGGAGACCGGCACTGCCTCATGGTACGGCAAGGAGACTCTCGACCAGCATAACGGACAACCGACCGCATACGGGGAAACCTTCAACCCCAACCTGCCCAGCGCAGCACACAAATACCTGCCCCTGCCAATGATCGTAAGGGTCACCAACCTTGAGAACAATGCCTCCATCGTGGTCAGGGTCAACGACCGGGGCCCCTTCGTGGAGAACCGCGTCATCGACCTTAGCGCCGAAGCCGCCAAACGCCTCGGCTTTTACGATAAGGGAACCGCGAGGGTGAAAATCGAGTCCGTATATCGATAACACGAAGGGGAGGACACACAGGTCCGCCCCTACGATATCAACCAGCCGCATCATTTTGTAATTAGAGTGGACATATAAACCATTCGGGGAAAACTGCTTTAAAACCTGGTATATAATCCTGATTTCCAATCATATTTGTCCAATTCCCATTGCGCAGTATTGTTGCGGATATATTCACGAATTCGGGTTAATTCTGATTCATCGCGGACAATATGTTCCCAATAATTGCGTTGCCATAATTTCCCGTTAAACGGCAACCATCCGTATTGTTTTACAGAACGGATGTATTCATTGGTTATCATGGTTTTAAACCATTGCATAATCACATGAAGGGGCGAACCGGCATTTTCGCCCCTTCATGCGGATTCATCGGAAGATGGGCAGAGACGCGAACCCTCCCCCTCGTTGATCAAGATGAAATGAACGTGATTGGGCATACAAATAAAATCGTCACAATGAATGCCGGGAAAGTTCTTCCCTAATTCACCATACCCGCGTTGAATCATTAATCCAGCTGCATTTAATCGGGATTCTTCATTCACGATATCTCCGAATAAACATGTGCTGTCGTGGGTGCAAACAGTTACGAAGTCAGCCCCGGCTGAGGAATAATCGTAGCAAGCCAAACGTATTGACCGTCGATCCTGCCGGGAAGCATCTTCGACCTCACCAATTATGAGCTGTTCCATCGGTTCTTCATTCAGCATTCATAACTCATCATTCATCATTCTCTTCCCCGGTAAGGCGACCAGAATTCCCTGATGTCAAGAACCGCGTCCGGCACGGAATACCAGAATTTGTACTCTTTCTCCTCGTCAATCTGAAGCGCCTCACGAAACAACCCGGCAACCACACCGATAATTACCGTTGTCGATGCCGCTTTTTCGTTTTTCAGTAACGGAGTCCATGACTCGCTCCATTTCCTGACTCCAAGCATGAACCCCAGACTCCACCGGTGAACTGCACGGCGCATTGAACTCTCTTCCACATAATATATCCTGTCCGGCAACGGCTTATACCCGTCCGGCTCTTCTTCGAACTGGGCAACAGTCAGGTTCATCAACTTCATTAAAATGCCGATGATCAGGGTTTCCTGCTCTTTCGACTGAAATTGGGGGGATGCTCCGTTTCCGGATGTATCCCATATCCAGGGTAGCAACTCATCCGGCATTACGGTAACCGGCCCAACGACTATTGCCGTCAGGAACCCGTCGATCGTTTCCAACTCCATCGGCTGCTCCAGCCCTGATTCGAAAAGCAGAAACGATTCAAGCTCCTCGAGCTCTTTACCGGAAAGTCCCGCATTGCCATCATAATCAACTATGTTCTTCATCATGACTTGTTAATGTTCTAATCATCATTCCATTTACATCACGGCCCATTCCCCGCAAAGCACTTCCTCCTGCTCCAGTAATTGTTTCGTCGCATTTATCTCCATATCGGGAATAACCATAAAGCCGCAGGATACGTTTGGCAAACCCCCGAATCTGAGCGCGTCGGGCGACTCAAATCAGTAATATTGCCTGATATATCCATACGCCTTGTCGAACAGCTCCTGATCCTTGACCTGATATTTTACATAAATCACTTTGCGCAATGCCTTCTGGACATCCCGTTCCCCTGCCTTGGTGTTCTGCCAGCCGGGGAAACGAACCAATCGAACGATTTCGTCAATATCGGTGACAATCCGTTCCACGACCACTGGTGTATGGCCACTCTTCACTTCAGCAAACAGTTCGGTCAGGGCCGATTTAGCCTTTGACTGTTCATCGACAGGATCGACCTGCTTTTCGGCCTGAACGAGCTCCCTTGCCAGTGTCAGCAACTCCTTGAGAAAGTCAAGACTGTGCAACAGGCCCTGTTCATGACGTTCCTTCAATTTTTCAAGGCGTTCACCAAGCGCAACAAACTCCGGATTGTCCTTATGCTTACGCAAACGGGCTATGAGCTTGATCTCGATCTCTTTGGATTTTTTTCCGGGCTCCCTGGTATTGAGCAGTCCTTCGAGTACCTCGGCATCCATCACCAGGGTGTCCAGGTCATCTCGGACGGTCTCAAGATGCACGTTCTCATGCACCAGTTCGATGGTCTTGGCTCCCAAGGCATGCCAGAGCAGTTTCCCGTTGCCACTCGGCGGCCTAACCGATTCATAGACCTGGGTGAGCCACGTGTAATCGGTTTCATAGAGCCTGAGGCATGGATCGGGCGAAAGCGCTTCCCAAAGACGGGACAGTATCGAGTATTCCGCCGCGAACTTGTCCCGCGTTTCGTTATTCGGCAGGCAGTCCTGTGCCGCAATCAACCCCTCGTATCCTCCGACAGTGCGATCAACACCCGGAAAGAACGCCAGGCTTTTTGCCACCATACCCGGCAACTCCTTTTTCAGCCCATCCAGGTTTGTGATGACCTTCTGCACCGCTTTTTCATCGAAATCGAGCGCTGTGGCCACATCGTCGAAAATGCCCAGATAGTCTACAATCAGCCCGTGGGTCTTGGCAGGATAAACGCGATTGGTACGACAGATGGCCTGGAGCAGGCTGTGGTCCTTCATTGGCTTATCGAGGTACATCACCTGCAGAATGGGTGCATCAAAACCGGTCAGCAGCTTTGAAGTGACGATCAGGAACTTGAGTGGATCGTTCTGGTCACGGAACCGCTCGAGAAGCTTCTCTTCCGCATCCTTGCCCAATTTCCACCCAGCATACTCGTCGGACTTGCCTCCCTGGGTATGCATAACAATAGCGCTGGCTTCCGGGCCAACCAGTTCATCCATGGCCTTTTTGTAAAGAACGCAGCACTCCCTGTCAAAAGTGACCACCTGAGCCTTGAAACCGTTCGGTTCCACCTTATCCCGAAAGTGCTTTACAATGTGCTGGCAAATCG
>Ga0326726_10000216_pt1 | contig 55223 bp, 46 predicted proteins | sample MHFenrmetagenome_2_FD_207603 | JGI IMG/M metagenome (GOLD analysis project Ga0326726, IMG submission 207603) | Lab enriched peat soil microbial communities from Michigan Hollow, Ithaca, NY, United States - MHF15MN | ecosystem: Environmental > Terrestrial > Soil > Wetlands > Peat | place: USA... | reverse complement strand
CTCCGACCAGCGCTCGATGTCCGGCAGCTTCATGCCCCACATGGAATCCACGCCGTCACTCTAGCGTGTAGAGGGCTGCGCCGTCGCTTCGCGGGCGACGACGCGCGGAGCCGAGAGAGTCCCCTCGAGCGCGAGGGCGAGCGGCAGCGGCTGGGTCGGCAGCTTCATCAAGGCGAAGAAGCTGCGCACCGGCTCCTCGAGCTCGCGAATGTCGGCCTGGAAGGCGAGGCCGCCGTCCGCAGCCACGGTGCCCGAGGCGCTGCCCGAGAGTGGCGGACCTTGGATGTCGAGCCAGCGCACGCTCCACGCCCCGGCCGCGGGCTCGCGCGCGGCCGAGATCACGAGCTGCGCGAAGGGCAGCTCGAACTGCGCGGGCTCCTGAATCACGATCGCGCCGCGACTCACCGAGCCCTCGAGACTCGCGTCCGGGCCGAAGTGCCAGATACCGTCGGCGCGGCCGCGCAGCGCGAGCGGCGTGGCGAGGACCGCGCCCAGTGACTCGAGGTCGACGCCCTGCACGCGCACGAAACCGCTCGCCCCGAACAGGCCTTCGCCCCGCACGAGCAGCGTTCCGTCCGCGACGCGCGCGTCGACGCGCGCTCCGGAGAAGGAGAGGACCGCGCGGAAGTCCTCGAGCGCGAGCTCCCGGCCGTCGCGCGCGACACGGAGATGTGTCGCGCTCGCGCCCAGCGGCAGTGCGGGCAGCGCCCCGGTGACTTCGATGGCGCCGCCGGAGCTCGCGGCGAGGCGTGGTAGCGCGAAGCGCAGGAACAGAGCGGGCGCCAGCCAGACGGCCAGTGACAGAGCCGCGAGCGGGAGCCCGAGCCAGAGGGCGAGGCGGCGAGCGCTCAAGAGCGCTCGAAGCTCGACACGGAAAAGCTGACGTCGAGGACGGGATTTCCCGACGTGTCGCCGCGCGCGCGCATCTTCAGCGAGCGCACGATCAAGTGCGACTTCGACGTCTCGATCCGGTACAGGAAGGCCACCGCCTGTTCGAGCGACGTCCCCTTGAGCCGAACCTCCGCGCGCGTCTCGGGATACTGGGCGTTCGTGGACGGCTGCTTGGGCTCGATCGACTCGAGCTGCTCCTGCGAGATCTGCGAGTCGGCGGCCAAGGTCGAGAGGACCGCGATCAAGTTCGTCTTCGCGCCGGGCTGGATGCGGCCCTCGACGTCGGCGAGCTCGCCCTGCAGACCGCGCATCTCGGACGCGAGCTGGAGCGCGCGAGTCACTTGGCCTTCGAGCTCTGTCGTTTTCGACAACGTCGCGCTCGCGCGCGCGTTGAGCGGCGCGATCACGATCCCGTACACCAAGAGCAGCGCGATCACGCACGCGGCCGCGACCAGCAGCCAACGTTCGCGGGGAGAGCGCCCCTGCAGGTAGGCGCGGAGCGGCGCGAGCAGAGCGTTCACTGCGCCTCCTCCTCTCCGCCCAGGCGGATGGAGACGGTGAACGTCTTGCCGCCCCGGCGCGGGTCGGTCTTCACGTCGGTCACCAGCACGCGCTGGAAGCCCTCGAACTTCGAGAGCTCGGCCTTGAGCTGGTCGGCGGAGACGAAGTCGGAGCTGTGGCCGCGCGCGACGATGCTCTGGCGCTCGATCGCGAGCTCGTCGAGCGAGATCTCGAGTGACTCGGGCGTGAGCGTGGAGATCTGGCGCAGGATCTCCAGCACGGACAGGCCCTTTCCGGTGACTCCCAGGTGCGCGGCAAGCGCCCGCGTCTCGGCCGCGCGGGTCTCGAAGACCTTGAGCGGGTCGCTGCCCGGCTGGGCGTCGGGGAACGTCTGAGTGAGGATCGACGCCACTTCGCCGCGCAGCCGGTCGATGCGACGCGTGGCGAGGAAGGCGCGGGCCGAGGCGCTCGCGATCCAGACCGCGAGAAACAGCACGAAGAGCCCCACCGTGAGCCGGAGCTGCGGCCGCAGGCCCGACAGGTCCGGCGCGTACGCGAGCTCGCCCTGGCGGAAGTCGGACTGAGTGACTCGCTCGGTGGACGCGCCGCGCAGCGCCAGAGAGGCGGCCTGGGCGTAGAGCGCCGTGCCCGCCTCGCGGAGCGCCTCTGCGCCGCCGCCCGTTCGAGTCACTTCGAGAACGCGCGTCGGCAGGCCCGTGCGCTCCTCGAAGAAGCGCGCCAGGCCGGGGATGCGCGCGGAGCCGCCCACGAGGACGATCTCGCTCGGCGAGACGGGATCGAGCGGATCGCCGACGATCGACTGCACGGTGCGCAGCGTCTCGCGCACGAGCTGGCCCAGCAGGTCGCGCACGCCGTTCGAGACGGGCTTCGTGCTGCCGCGCTCGAAGATGCCGTGGCCGTGCTTGTGCTCCTGCGCCGCCTCGGGAGAGAGAGACAGGTCGTAGGCGAGGGCGGCGCTGAAGTGCTTGCCCGCGATCTCGATGCGGCGCAGCGCGATCGGCCGGCCGTCGACGAGCAGACACAAGTTCGTCTTCGCGTGACCGATGTCGAGCACGAGACGCGAGACGTCGGAGAGCTCGAGATAGCGCGACAGATTCGCGAGCGAAGCGCCTTCGCACTCGACGATGCGCGGCTCGAGCTCCATGCGCCGGCACGATGCCAGGTGCTGCTCGACGTCGCTGCGCGCGGCGAGCGCGACCAGGACGTCGGTCTGGTCCGGGCGGGTCAGCACTTGTTCGTGCGCCACGACGACGCTCGAGATCGGGATCGGCAGCTCCTCGTCGATCTCGTAGCCGATCGCCGCGCTCACGCGCTTCGCGCCCGCGAACGGGAAACGCAGGTGCCGCTGAGTGAGTCGCTCCGTCGAGAGCGCAGTCACGAGCACCTCGGGCGAGAGCGCGCGGCCCTGCAGCCAGAGCTGGATCGTCGCCTCGACCTCCTCGGACGGCGCGCCCTCGGGGAGCAGCAGCTCCGCGAAGCGCACGAACTCGGCACCGCGCAGGCCCGCGGACAGCTCCGCGAGCTTCAGCGACCAGCTGCCGACGTCGAGCCCGACGATGCTGCGCTCGAACATCAGCAGCCCAGCTCGTAATAGAGGATCTTCGGCTCGGCCCCCGTGCCGCGGTCGATCACGCTGTGCACGCACGCGCGGGTGTCTCCCACCGTGGCTTCGACGTCGATCGCGAATACGCGGCTCGTGAAGGTGAGCGCGGGAAACACCGGCTCGCCCTCGGCGATACCGACGGTCTCCGAGAAACTCGTGCAGGGCGGCTGACCCGCCGTCGGACAGAAAACGAGGCCCTCGCGGCGCGCCTTCAAGATCTGGAAGACGTCGCGCTGGTCGAGCATTCGCTGATCATCGGCGACTCCGTGATAGATCAGTGACAGCACGTGAGCCGGCGCCGTGTTCAGGTTCACGCCTCCCCCATCGCTCGCTGGAAACATCGGGTACGGCGTAAAGTAGGCTTTGAGCGCTTCCAGCAGCAAGGGATCCATTCCCGGCACGGGCGCCAGCTCGTCGAGTGAGAACACCGGACGGTTCAGCGGCGGCGACTTCGCCTTCTTGATCTCCACGTAATACTCGCGCTCAGGGGTGCCCACACGCGTCTCGTCGTCCTTGTCGATCCAGTCGAGGATCGCATCGGAGAGATCGTCGATCTGCTGATCGCCGAGCGCACTGGAGCCTTTGAACTCCGGCGCGGTGTCGCGCAGGTGCGCGAGGACCGCCTTCAGAAAGGTCTTGCTCTGCTCGCCGATGCGCTTGCCGTCGGCGTCGACGAGCGCGTTGATGTCGAGCTTGTTGCCCGCGTCGTGAATGCGCACGCGCAGCAGCGCGCCGCCGGGGAGCTCGATGTCTTGGCGCGAGAGCAAGGCCCAGGCATCGAGGTCCGACTCGGTCGACTTGGTGATGTCGGTGCCGACCAACAGGTCGTCCACCAGCGCGCGCTCCGCGAGCCCGACCCCGGAACGCGCGAGCAGATCCGCGCGCGTGTACTGCGCGCTCTGCCGCGAGGCGAGCACCTCGATGAGCGACGTCTTGCTCATCGCGTACGCGGTCGAGATCGCGACGACGACCAACACCAGCACGAGCAGGAGGACGATTCCCTCCTCGCCCTCGCGATCGCGCGCGGGAGTCACTTGCACTCCGCAGCATCGAAGCCCGGGACTCCGCCCATCAGCACCTTCAAGCGCTGCAGCTCGGGCGAGGGCTGCTCGGGATTCCAGCACTGGTCGGGCACCTGCACCTGCGTGTCGTGGATCGCCGTGGCGAGTGAGCTGCTCACCTGCGCCAGCTGCGTCGCGAACGTCTCCATGCACTGCTGCACCGTCATGCCTTCGCCGCAGTCCGGACCTCCCTTACCCTCCGGCGACAGCTTGAACGGGCGCACCGGCAGATCGATCGTGCGCATGAACTCCGGACCTTGCACCGGCTGGCCCGCGGCGTCTTTCTCCCAGAGCGAGACGGTGACGACCACGGTGTCCGGCAGCTGATCCAGCTGCTCGACGCTGGTGGAGTCCCAGCCCTCGACGCCCTCTTTGTTTTCGGCGTGATAGCGCGCGATGAAGAGCGCGACGTTGTCGACGACGATGTCCGGAGAATCCCAAACCGCCTCCTTCGCGAGCTGCGGGGGCAGCGCCTCCGCTTGGCGCAGCAGCGCCAGGCCGGGCCCCGACTGCGACGGCGCTGCGCCGTACGTGACGATCTCTAGACCGACGGGCGCCGAGCCGGGCGGGCGCAGCGGCGTGCGAGTCACGAAGCGCAGAGTGTCTCCTTCCGACTCGGCGTAGGGCTTCGTCGCGCCGAAGAAGAAGAACGGGTGGAGCAGGGGATCGGCGCCCTTCTCCCGCTGCACGAGCACGCTGCCGACGAGCTCGCGCTCCAGGCGGTCGAGCACGATGCGCGCGGCGCGATCGCGGCTCGGCGTGCTGCCGACGCGCGAGTACGCGTGCTCGATGCCCTGGTACGCCTGGAACGCGAACGTCAGCACCATCGCCATGATGAAGACGGCGACGAGGATCTCGAGCAGGGTGAAGCCCGCGGCTCGCGAGTGACTCACGGCATCCGCCCGTTGCGCGACTGACCGGAGCTCTTCGGCTTCTGTGCGCCGCCCATCGCGCCCTGCTGCTGCTGCTGTTGCTGTTGCTGGAGCTGCTGCTGCTGTTGCTGGAGCTGCTGCATCTGCGCGGGGTCGGGCGGCGCGGTGAGCAACACGACGAATGGATCGACTGACTCGGGATCCTCCCCGGCGGGGTAGACGCGCACCTGTACCAGGCGCAGCGGCGCTTCCTCGCCAGGCTTCCGCGCACGCCGCGGCTCGTTGGCGGCCTCGAACAGCGGTGAGGGCGGGAGCTCGCCCTTGTAGTCCGCCGGCAGGGGAAGCGTCTGCGGCGTGACGCTCATCTGCCAGCGCATGTCGTCGTCGGGCTCCTCGAAGCTGCCTTCCTTGACGCCGTCCTCGAGCTTGTCGTTGCTCTCGAGCTGGATCTTCAAGTCGCGCACGCGATCGGCCGCCAGCTGCGACGCGCGCGCGCCCGCGCGAGCGCGCGACAAGTCGGAGAGGTTGTGGGTCACGGACTCGAGCAGCAGCCCGAAGACGAGGCTCACGATCAGGACCGCAATCAGGACCTCGATCAGCGTGAAGCCGGCCGGCTGCGAGTCACTTCGCAACTTCGGGCTCCTCGATGCGGATCTCTCCAGTGAATGCGACCAGCCGGATGCGGGCGTCGTGACCCGAGTCGTCACGCAGCCAGATCTCCGCGGGGTCGCTGCCGCCGTCGATCGAGAAGCCGATCGCGACCGCGCCGTCCTTGCGCACTTCGTCGCCCAGGCGCACCTCGCGGATCGCGACGTCGTCGGCGTCGTCGAGCGCGCGCCACTGGCCGAGCAGTGAGTCGACGGGCACGAACTCGTGGCGGTCGATCGGCGGCGCCAGGCTCAGGCCCTCGGCGTGCTCCGGCAAGGTCTCGTCGGGCTCCGCGGGCGGCGGCACCTCCATCTCGACGCGAAACACCTGGTGGTCGAGGTCGACGACGAAGCGCTGCACGTGGCCCGTCGTCACCGCGCGCTGCGAGACGTACTCGAGCTCGGCGGCGAGCGCGCGCCCCGAGTTGCGCAGGTGCACGCCGAAGCCGCCGCCGATCGAGGTCGCGAACACGCCCGTGATCAACACGATCAGGAAGATCACGATGAGGAGCTCGAGCAGCGTGAAGCCGTGGTCGTTGCGAGTCACTCGCTCACCGCTGCGCCGCCGCGATGCTCGACGTCGCGAAGACGCCGATGCCGAGCCACGCGCGCCGAGTCACTCGCTCACCGCTGAGAGCTCACTTCCCAGTTGCCGATGTCGGCGTTCTCGCCCTCGCCGCCGGGCTGGCCGTCGCCGCCGTAGGAGTACAGGTCGAAGCTCTGCGCGTTGTTCTTGCCCGGGCGGTCGTACTTGAACGGGTTGTGCCACGGATCCTCGAGATCCTTCGAGCTGACGTAGCCGCCCGCCGGATAGCGGCGCGGGCGCGGCTCGCCGGTCGGCTCGTGCACCAGCGCCTCGAGGCCCTGATCGGCGCTCGGGTATGTGCCGTTGTCCAGCTTGTAGAGCTCGAGCTGCTGCGAGAGCTTCGTGACCTGCAGGCGCGCGATGTCCGCCTGAGCGCCGCCGAGTCGCTTGAACAGATTGGTCGCGAGCACGGTCATGAGCAGGCCGATGATCAGCACCACGACCATGATCTCGAGCAGGGTGAAGCCGTCGCGCCGGAGGATATTCACGAGTGACTCCTTTGTCGTTCGATCTCAGAGGGCCGACGTCATGTTCATGAGCGGCAGCAGAGTCGAGAGGATGATGAGCAGAATGACCATCGCCACGAAGATCAACAGCACCGGCCCGAGCAGCGCGAGCAAGCGCTGCAGGGCGTTGCTGACCTGGTCGTCGTAGCTGTCGGCGAGCTTGCCGAGCATGGCCGGCAGCTCGCCCGAGGCCTCGCCGACGGAGATCATGTGAGTGACGAGCGGCGGGAACTGGCCGCTCGTGCGCATCGTGGCCGCGATCGACGAGCCGCGCGTGATCGCCTCCTTCGCGTCGTCGATGGCCCGCCCGATCACCGCATTCGACGCGACCTCCTTCGAGATCTCCATCGCGGGCACGATGCTGACGCCGCCCGCGGAGAGCGTCGCGAGCGTGCGCGCGAAGCGCGCGATCGCGACGTAGCGGATGAGTCGCCCGAAGACCGGCAAGCGCAAGGTGAATCCGTCCCAGCGCAGCCGGCCCGCTTCCGTGCGCACGACTCGATTCCAAACGACGAAGGCGACGGCCAGCGCGAGGATCGCGGGCAGCCAGTAGTGAGTCACGACGTCGGACAGCACGATCACGACCCGCGTCGCCAGCGGCAGCTCCTGCTTCATGTCGCGCAACATGCTCGTGATGTTGGGAATCACTTTGACCAGCAGCACGCCCGCCACACCTGCGCTGAAGACCAGCATCAGCACCGGGTAGATCATCGCGTTGATCAGCTGGTTGCGGAGCGTCATGCGGTTCTCGACGTACTCGCCGAGGCGCTGAAGCACCGGCGCGAGCGCGCCGGACGACTCACCCGAGCGGACCATCGAGCAGTACAGCTCGTCGAAGACGTGCGGGAAGCCGGCCAGCGCGTCGGCCAGCGACGTGCCCTCGTTCACCGACTCGCGCACGCGGCCGATCACGTTCTTGAAGCGCTCGCGCTCGACTTGCTCGGTGAGTGCCGACAGCGCCTGCACCAGCGGAACGCCCGCGGAGATCAAGGTCGCGAGCTGACTCGAGAACATCGCGAGGTCGAGATCGGGAATGCGGCGCAGCTGCGGCAGCTGCAGGCGATTCAACAACTCCGACGTCTGGCCGCGGGTCTTGCCCTCGACGATTTCGGTCGGAAAGATTCCGTCGGCCCGCAGCTTCGCGCGCGCCGTGCGCAGGCTGTCGGCGTCGATCGTCGCAGCGATCGTGCGGTTTCCCGCGGCGACGCCCTTGTAGCGGTAGACGGGCACGGCGTTGCTCAGGCCGCCTGCGGATCGAGCGCCGCGACGGCCTCCTCCTCGGTCTGCCGGAGTATCTCGGCGACCGACGTGAGACCTTCGAGCACCATGCGCGCGCCGTGCATGCGCATCGTCTGCATGCCCTGTCGGATGCCCTGATCCTGGATCTGCTTCGAATCGACGCCGCGCGTGATCATGCTGCGCACCTGGTCGTCGATGAGCAGGATCTCGAAGATGCCGGTGCGCCCGTGGTAGCCGGTGTGGTTGCAGTGCACGCAGCCCTTCGCGCGGTACAGCGTGTGGGAGGCGACGTCCGAGCGGCGCAGCCCGATCTCCGCGAGCTCCTCGTCACCCGGCGTGTACGCCTCGCGGCAGCGCTTGCACAGCATGCGGATCAGGCGCTGTGCGATCGCGGCGACCAGCGACGACGCGATCAGGAAGGGCTCGACGCCCATGTCGATGAGCCGCGTGATGGTCCCGGCCGACTCGTTCGTGTGTATGGTCGAGAAGACGAGGTGACCCGTGAGGCTCGCCTGGATGGCGATCTCCGCGGTCTCGAGGTCGCGGATCTCGCCGACCAGGATCACGTCCGGGTTCTGGCGCAGGATCGAGCGCAGCCCCGCCGCGAAAGTGAGTCCGATGGCCGACTTCACCTCGATCTGACTGATGCCCGGGAGCCGGATCTCGACGGGATCCTCGATCGTGATGATGTTGTGCTCGGGCTTGTTGATGTCGGCGAGCGCGGCGTACAGCGTGTTCGTCTTGCCCGAGCCCGTCGGGCCGGTCACCAGGATGATGCCGTTGTTGCGGCGGATCAGGCGGCGCAGTGTCTCCTGATGGCGCAGCGAGAGGCCGATCTTCTCGATCGACAGGAGCTCCTGCGTGCGCGGCAGGAGCCGGAGCACGCAGCGCTCGCCGTACTGAGTCGGCAGGGTCGAGAGGCGCACGTCGTAGTCGCGGCCGGCGATCTTCAGCACGATGCGGCCGTCCTGCGGCAAGCGCTTCTCGGCGATGTCGAGCCGGCCCATGATCTTGATGCGAGTCACGATCGCCTGCTGCATGCGCCGCGGCAGCGCGCGGATCGGCTCGTGCAGGATGTCGTCGACGCGGAAGCGCACGACCAAGTCCTTTTCCTGCGGCTCGATGTGGATGTCGCTCGCGCGCTCCTTCACCGCCTGCTGCAAGAGTGAGTTGACCAGGCGGATGATCGGAGCGCCTTCGTCGCTCGAGTCGAGCAGATCCTCGGGCTCGGAGATCAGCTCGGAGGCGATGTCCTCGAGGGCGGTCTCGTTGAACTCGTCGGCGACGTCCTCGGCGCTCGACGCCTGGTCGTAGACGTGGTTGATGCAGTTCAGGATCGCGCGCCGGGTGACGAGCACGGGCTCGCAGTGCGCGCCGGCGTAGACCATGCGCAGGTCGTCGAGGGGATCGGTGAGCAGCGGGTCGGAGATCGCGACCTCGAGGCGCGCTCCGTCGCGCTTGATCGGCAGCAGGTGGTGGTGCTTCGCGAACGAGATCGGGATCTGCGTCGCGAGCTCGGCGTCGATCTCCTCGGGCGCGAGTGTCTCGCGCGTCGGGATGCCGTAGAGGCCCGCGAGCGCGCCGAGCAGCTCGCCTTCGGGCACGAGCTCGAGCTCGAGCAAGAGGTCGGTGAGTCGCCGTCCCGACTGCTCTTGCTTCTTCAGCGCTTGAGCGAGGCCTTCCTCCGACAGCGAAGTGTGTTTGAGGAGCGCCGTGCGCAGCTCGAGTGGGGCCGACATGCTCTACGGCTCCACCACGACGAGCGCCTGCAGCCCGCGCGACGCGTTCAGGTCGCGCGCGATGGTCTGCGCCTTCGCTTCGTTCGTGTAGGGCCCGAGCTGGACCCAGTGAGTCGTCTCGCCGCCCTCGCTCTGCGAGAAGACCGTGCCGTCGTAGCCGTCGGCGATCAGCTTCTGCAGGAGCTCGACGGCGTCTTCGGCTGAGGTGAAGTGCGCCACCTGAACGAGGTAGCTGCCGCTCGCCTCCTTCTTCTTGAGCGATTCGATCTCGCGCTCGCGCGACTTCTCGCGCTCGAGTGACTGCTCGCGCAGGTCCGGCAGCTCCTCGACGGGATAGCGCTGGTCGTGGCGCTCGAGCTCGCGGCGCACCGGATTCGGATCGATCGGCAGCGGAATCCCGGCCTCGAGCGCCTTGCGCCGCTCCTCTTTCTCCCCGTCGGAGAGATCGATCGAGGGGGCGGACGCGGACTTGAAGCGCTCGCGGTTCTCGACCGTGAGTCGCTCGAGGTCGAGTGGGTCGCGCACGATGCGCGGCGTGAGGATGACCAGCAGGTTGATCTTGCGGCCGTCGCTGGAGGTGCTCTTGAACGCCCAGCCCAGGATCGGAATGTCGCCGAGCCACGGGACCTTGGTTTCGCCCTCGTTCTGAACGTCGGACAGGATTCCGCCGATCATCACGGCTTCGCCGTCGCGGACGTAGACCGTGTTCTCGACCTTCCGGTTCTTCGTCGTGGGTCCCAGGGTGGAGTCCGCGTCGGGCTGAACCTCGCTGATCTCCTGGAAGATGTTCAAGCGAACGGTGTCGCCCTCGCTGATCTGCGGAGTGACTCGCAGGGTCACGCCGACGTCCTGGCGGGCGATGTTCTGCGAAGTCTGGAACGCCTGGTTCGGGTCCGTTGTGGTGCCCGCTGCCTGCAGCCGCGAAGTCGGGACCGGGATGTTCTGGCCGACGACGATCTCCGCCTCCTTCTTGTCCGCAGTCAGGATCGTCGGCGCGGAGATGATGTTCGTGTTCGCCGCGGTCTCCGACGCGGTGATCAGTCCCTGAATGACCGGCACCTGATGCACCACGCCGTTCGGATCCGTGATGGAGATGGTCTTGCCGAGCAGCGCGGCGGTGAAGCGGCCCGGGTTGCTGAGGCCGTCGACGAGACCGCTCGTGACGCCCGAGGTGGTGCCGGGGTCTCCGCTCTCGCTCCCGATCCCGATCACGCTGCCGTCCTTGGTCTTCATGTTCGCGATCCAGCCGGCGCCCAGCGCTTCGGTCGGATTCGCATCGACCTCCATGATCAGCGCCTCGACCATGACCTGTGGGCGGCGCACGTCGAGCGCGTCGATCACTTCCGAAATCGTGGCGTAGGCCTCCGCGCTGGCCTGAATGATGAGTGAGTTGGTCGGCGCGTCCGCGGTGATGCGCACGCCGTCGCCGAGCTCCGCGACCGCGCTCCCACCGACGCCGCCACCCCCGCCACCGAGGCCCGCGAGCGCGCTGCCCGCCGGGTTCTGCGAAGTACCGCCGAGGCCGGTCAGCGAGGTGCGCGTCGTGCTGCTGCGCAGGCCGGTCGCGCCGCCCCCACCGGGCGAGCCCGATGCGAGACTCGAGAGTGTCTGGGCGATCTCGTCCGCGTCGGCGTTCTTCAGCCGGTAGACGTGGATGCGCCCCGCGCCTTTCCGCTTGTAGTCGAGGAGCGCGATGATGCGCTCGATCGACTGCAGAATCGTCTTGGTCGCGATCACGACGATCGAGTTGGTCCGCTCGTCGGGGATGAAGCGCGGCTCGCTCGCACCGCCGCCCACGGTGTCCGACGGAGCGACGCCGGGAATCCCGGGATTCGGCTGCTGCACGGCGCGCGCCCGGCGCACGCCGGGCTGTCCGGGCGAGCCGCCGCCGCCCTCGTCGTTGAAGATCGAATCGAGCTGCTGCTTCAGCTGAGTCGCGTCCGCGTACTGGATCGGGATGAGCTTGATCTGCTCCTGGTAAGTCGACACGTCGATCTGATTGATGATCTCAGTGAGTCGCCGAATGTTGGCGGCCGCATCCGTGATGATCAGCGTGTTCGTCTGTCCGTAGGGAATCACGCTCGCTTCCTTCGAGACGAGCGGCTTGATCGTCTCGCTGATCGCGTCCGCCTTCACGTAGTGAAGCGGCAGGAGACGAGTGATGAACGTGTCGCGGTTCTCGGCGACGTGTTCCCCGGGAACCGTCTCGATCGGATTCTCCTTGGCGTCGCGCAGCGGGAGAATCTTCAGCACGCCGCCGGGCGCCGGCACGGTCGTGAAGCCCTTCACCGCGAGGATCGACTCGAACACGCGATAGGCCTCGTCGACGGTCACGGGCTCGGGCGAGATGACGGTGACTCGGCCGCGCACGCGATCGTCGTAGAGGAAGTTCTTGCCCGTGGCCTTGGCGATCGTGCTGATCACTTCGGTGATGTCGGCGTCCTGAAAGTCGAGAGACACGAGTGTCTGGCCGGCGGGAGGCGTCGCCTGCGCGTGCGCGCGCGGCGCCGCGACGAACAGCGCCGCAGCGAGCAGGGCGGGCACCAGCGCGAGCGCGCGAGCTAGAGGCATCGGATCGTCTCGGTGCCGTCGGGCTGGCGGCACTTCAGGCACGACTGACCGCTACCCATGCTGAGGAGCGCCTGCGGCAGGCGCTGGACGCCGTCGAGCTTGGTGCCGTTCAGCTCGAAGCAGACGGAGTTCTCGGCCATGCCGGTGAATGCGCCACCCGGGCGGATGTTCGAGAGCTTCACGCCGCCGAACTGCCCGGACTCGTCGTAGACCGGCGCGAGCTGAGCGCTGTTGAGCACGTCTTGGAGCTTGGGCCGCACGACGTCGTTCAGGTGCTGCTGCTCCTTCAGGTCTTTCAGGCGATCGCTGAGCTTCTGCGCGGGCCGCGGAGCGGAAGCAGGAGCAGGCTGCGGCACGGCTCCCGGCAGGATCGCGCCGGCGGACTGGGTCTCCTCCATGCTGATCTGCTCGCGCGCGCCGCGGTTGTCGATCACCGCTCGGCGACGCTCGACGGAGATGAGCTTCACCCCGTCGGCGATCTGCTCGTTCACGCGGTACGCGCGGCGCTTCTGCGCGGTCTGATCCTCGATGCAAGCGACCGAGTGCTCCGGCTCCGACGCCGCGAACGTCCCACACAGCTTCAGGTGGAGTTCGCTCTCTTTCAGGTCTTCCGTCGTCGGTGCGAGCGGCGCCGCGCGCGGACGGAACAGATTGCGCGCGGAGATCACGTCGTAGGTCGCAGCGGTCGTGTCACGCGCAGGCGGCGGCTCGATGGGCGGAACCTGCACAGCGGCGATGGCCGCGACTCCGAGCATCGGCGCGGCCGCCGTGTACACCACCGCCAGGCAGGCGATACAGAGCGCGATCTGAAGGGCGCGCATGCCGTGACGGAGAAGCACTCGAATTCAACCCCCGGCGACCCTGCGAGGGCCGCCCCGGGCTTGCCCCCTCGCTGGCGAAGCCTGCGAAAAAACCTAAGAAATTCCGGCGGAGTCTACGCGGATCAACGCAGCGTCGCCAGCATTCATACGGCGCCGTCGATGGCGCGTGTTGCGCATCAGAGATCGGCAACTTTGCGCCTCTGCCTGAGCCGAGAAGGAGCTCCGAACTCGTAGATGAAGCGTTTTGCAAGCCTATTCGCCGTGATTGTGGTCCTACTCGGCGCAAGTGCCTGGGTCTACCGGGAGGAGCTCGTCCGCTTCGCGTACGTGGGTCCGCCCCTGATGCGGATCCAGACTCCGCGCGAGGCGCTCGAGGTGCCGGTGGGCGCCGTCGACGTGTCGATCGAGTTCCCCGACCGCGACCGAGTCGCGGTCGAGACGTTCGAGTGCCTGCTGAACGGTCTCGACGTGACTGGCTCGCTCACGATCGGCAAGAACGGCGCGGTCGGGGAGATCGTCGGCCTGCGCGAGGGCGACAACCGGATTCGGCTGCGCATCTTCGGGCGAAGCTTCTGGAGTGATCGCTTCGTCGACGAGGATCGAGTGTTCATCGTGCGCGTGCGACCCTTGCCCTTCCTGGATCTTGCTTGACAGCGAAATGCGCGCCTCTACGTTGCGCCGCGCTTCGGACCGGACCCGCAAGCGTCTGGTTCCACTTCGAATTTCACCACCAACGCCAATCTCACTAGGGCGGGAGACAACAAGATGGGACGCGTGATCGGCATCGACCTCGGCACCACGAACTCGGTCGTGGCCGTCATGGAGGGCGGCGAGCCCAAAGTGATCGCGAACGAAGAGGGCGGGCGGACGACTCCGTCGGTCGTCGCGTTCACGAAGGACGGACAGCGGCTGGTCGGACAGATCGCGCGCCGTCAGGCGATCACGAACCCGGTGAACACCATCTACTCGATCAAACGCTTCATGGGCCGGCGCATGGGCGAAGTCACGAACGAGCTGAAGCTCGTCCCGTACAAGGTCGTGTCCGGCAAGAACGAGCTGTGCATGGTCGAGGCCGGCGGCAAGACTCACTCGCCGCCCGAGATCTCCGCGATGATCCTGCAGAAGCTGAAGGCGGCTGCGGAGGCGTACCTCGGCCAGCCAGTGACTCAGGCGGTGATCACGGTGCCCGCGTACTTCAACGACGCGCAGCGGCAGGCGACCAAGGACGCCGGCACGATCGCGGGGCTCGAGGTTCTGCGGCTCGTGAACGAGCCGACCGCGGCGTCGCTCGCGTACTCACTCGACAAGAAGAAGGACGAGAAGATCGCGGTGTACGACCTCGGCGGCGGCACGTTCGACATCAGCGTGCTCGAAGTCGGCGACAACACCGTCGAAGTGCTCTCGACCAACGGAGATACTCACCTCGGCGGCGACGACTTCGACGACCGAGTCATGCGCTATCTCGTCGAGGAGTTCAAGAAGGACCAAGGCGTCGATCTCACCAAGGACCCGATGGCGATGCAGCGCCTGAAGGAAGCCGCGGAGAAGGCGAAGATCGAGCTCTCGACGGTTTCGGAGACCGAGATCAACCTGCCGTACATCACCGCGGACGCGTCGGGCCCGAAGCATCTGAACCTGCGCCTGTCGCGCGCGAAGTTCGAGCAGCTGATCGACGACTTGATCCAGCGGACGCTCGAGCCGGTGCGCAAGGCGTGCAAGGACGCGGGTGTCTCGCCGGGCGACATCGACGAAGTGGTTCTGGTCGGCGGCTCGATCCGCATTCCGAAAGTTCAGGAGCTCGTGAAGAGCTTCTTCGGGAAGGAGCCGCATCGCGGCGTGAATCCGGACGAGGTGGTCGCGGTCGGCGCGGCGATCCAGGCCGGCGTGCTCACCGGCGAGGTGAAGGACGTTCTCCTTCTCGACGTGACTCCGCTGTCTCTCGGCATCGAGACGTTCGGCAGCGTCATGACCAAGCTCGTCGAGCGCAACACGACCATTCCGACGAAGCGCAGTCAGGTGTTCTCGACTGCGTCGGACAACCAGCCGCAGGTCGAGATCCACGTGCTGCAGGGCGAGCGCGAGATGGCGGGCGACAACCGCACGCTCGGCCGGTTCATCCTCGACGGGATCCCGGCGGCACCGCGGGGGCTTCCGCAGATCGAAGTCACGTTCGACATCGACGCAAACGGCATTCTCTCGGTCTCCGCGAAGGACAAGGCCACCGCGAAGCTCCAGTCGATTCGCATCGAGGGCTCCAGCGGTCTCGACAAGTCGGCGATCGACCAGATGGTGAAGGACGCCGAGAGTCACGCCGCCGAGGACAAGCAGCGGAGGGAGCGCATCGACGCGAACAACGCGCTCGACAGCCTGGTGTATCAGGCCGAGAAACAGGTGCGCGAGCACAAGGAGAAGATCCCGGTCGCGTCGTTGAACGCGCTCGAGACCTCGATCGCTTCGGCGAAGACCACGCTGCAGAACCAGAGCTCGTCTACGAGTGAGTTGACCTCGCGAGCCGAGGAGCTCCAGAAGGCACTGCACGCCGTGTCCGAGGCGCTGTACAAGGCCGAAGCCGGCAAGGCAGAGGGACCGGCGCCCGATGCCGCGAATGGTGGCAAGGCGGACGCCGGCCAAGTCGTCGACGCGGACTTCACCGAGGAGAAGTGAGCGCGAACCCGATGCACGTTCAACGCGGGAAGATCGCGCGCGAGCTCGCGGAGCTCGAGGAGCAGATGGACCGCGCGTTCGAACGTGCGCTCGCCGGGGCAGTGCGTTTGCCGAGCGGTGCGGACGCATGGCGGCCGGCGCTCGACGTGTGCGAGACCGAGCGCGCCATCATCGTGCGCGTCGAGCTCGCCGGAGTCAGCAGTGAAGATGCGCGCGTCGTGGTCGACGGCGAGTATCTCCAGATCACCGGCCGGCGCAGCTTCGCGCGCGCCGGCGTCGGACAGAGGCACCTCTTGATCGAAATCGCCCAGGGTCCCTTCGAGCGTGTGTTGCGCGTGCGCGGTCAGTACGACCCCGACCGCGTGAGCGCGCGCCTCGAGAACGGCATGCTGACCATCGAGCTCCCGAGGAAGGAGAACAAGGCGCGCGTGATTTCGGTGAACTCACAGTGACCAGCGAAGAGCTTCACGGCGAAGAACCCGAGGCCCCCCCGGAGCACGCGCGCGAGCCGATCGACGAGCCGCTGCCCGAGATCCTGCCGGTGCTGCCGCTGCGCAATACCGTGCTCTTCCCGACGCTGGTCGCGCCGATGGTCGCGACGACCGAACGCGCGAAGCGCTTGGTCGACGACGCGCTCGCGAGCGATCGCCTGATCGTGACCGTCGCGGCCCGCGACCCGGAGAAGACCGAGCCGGGTCCCGACGATCTGTATCGCGTCGGCACGGCGGTGCGCGTGCTGCGCATGGCCAAGAGCGAGGATGGCGCGCAGCGTCTCTGGGTGCAGGGCGTGCGCCGAGTCGCGATCGAGACGTGGACCACGACGAGCCCGTACCTGCGCGCGCGCATCCAGCCGCTCGACGAGACCATGGTCACAGGCCTCGAGCTCGAGGCGCTGCATCGCAATGTGAGTCGTCAGTTCGCCGTCATCGCCGAGGGATCGCAGAACGTCTCGGAACCGGTGCGCGCGATGGTCGCGCAGCTCACGGACTCGTCCGCGCTCGCCGACGTCGTGGCCTCGAACCTCGGTCTGTCGGTCGACGAGCGACAGCACCTGCTCGAGACGCTCGACGTGCAGAAGCGCCTCGAGCGCCTGTCCGAGCACCTGGCGCGTGAGCAGGAAGTCCGCTCGCTCGAGCAGGAGATTCGCTCCCAGGTCCAAGAGGAGCTCTCGCGCAGTCAGCGCGAGTACGTGCTGCGCGAGCAGGCGCGCGCCATCCGCCGTCAGCTCGGCGAGTACGAGTCACCCAGCGATCAGGTCGACGAGCTGCGGCGCCGCATCGAGGAAGCCAAGGTGCCCGAGAGCGTGATGCAGGTCGCCGAGCGCGAGCTGCAGCGCCTCGCCGCGCAGCCGCCGGGAGCGATGGAGGCCGGGACGATCCGCACTTACCTGGAGTGGATCGCGGATCTCCCGTGGTCCAAGAGCACCGAGGACTCACTCGAGATCGGGAACGCCCGAGACATCCTGAACGAGGACCACTACGACATCGAGAAGGTGAAGGAACGCATCCTCGAGTTCATCGCCGTCCTGAAGCTGAAGCGCGACCTGCGCGGGCCGATCCTGTGCTTCGTCGGCCCGCCCGGGACGGGCAAGACCTCGCTCGGTCGCTCGATCGCGCGCGCGGTCGGCCGCAAGTACGCGCGCCTGTCACTCGGAGGCGTGCGCGACGAAGCCGAGATCCGCGGCCATCGCCGCACCTACGTCGGGTCTCTGCCCGGTCGAATCCTGCAGACACTTCGGCGCGTGGGCACGAACAATCCGGTGTTCATCCTCGACGAGATCGACAAGCTGGGCGGCGACTTCCGCGGCGATCCGTCGTCGGCCATGCTCGAGGTGCTCGACCCGGAGCAGAACGCGAGCTTCAGCGATCACTATCTCGAAGTTCCCTTCGATCTCTCGAAGGTGCTCTTCATCGCGACGGCGAACCTGCTCGAGAACATCCCGCCGGCGCTGCGCGACCGCATGGAGATCATCGAGCTCCCCGGCTACACGGAAGAGGACAAGCTCGAGATCGCGCGGCGCCACCTGTTGCCGCGCCAGCTCGAGGCCCATGGTCTGAAGGACCGCGCACCGGAGATCACGAACGACGCGATCAGCGCAGTGATTCGCAACTACACACGCGAGGCCGGCCTGCGCAATCTCGAGCGCGAGCTCGGAAAGATCGCGCGCAAGCTCGCGCGCCGCGCGGTCGAGGGTGATGGGAGCGTCGCCAAGATCGACGCGCCCGATCTGCAGGCATTGCTCGGCCCCGCGCACTTCGAGCCCGAGGTCGCGGGCCGCGTGCAGATTCCCGGCGTCTCCGTCGGGCTCGCAGTCACTGAGGCCGGCGGCGAGATTCTCTTCATCGAGGCGACCCGCATGAAGGGAAAGGGCGAGCTCAAGATCACCGGCTCGATCCGCGACGTCATGCGCGAGTCGGCCATGACCGCCGTCTCGCTCGTGCGCACGTACGCCCGCCAGCTCGGGCTCGACCCGAAGCTCTTCACCGAGAGCGATATCCACATTCACATCCCCGCGGGCGCGATCCCGAAGGACGGCCCGAGCGCGGGCATCGCGATCGTGACTGCGCTCCTGAGCCTCTTGCTCGACAAGCCCGTTCCGCCCGACCTCGCGATGACCGGCGAGATCACCCTGCGCGGCAAGGTCTTGCCCGTCGGCGGGATCAAGGAGAAGATCCTCGCGGCGCGGCGCGCGGGGGTGACGCACGTGCTGATCCCCGCGGCCAACGAGAAGGACTTGGTCGAGATTCCGGCGGACCGAATCTCGAATCTGAAGATCGAGCCGGTGGAGAGGATCGAGCAGGTGGCGCAGATCGCATTCGGGCGGGACGTTCTGACTTGAGGCTCGCGAGGCTGCTCGCGTGCACCGCGCTCGTCGCCGTGGCGTGCGCGACTCCGGGGAAGTACCGGGCGGAGATCGCGCGCCAGCGCGCACTCTCGGCGGACCTGGTCTCTTGCAAGCGCGGCATGCTCGACGCGAGCAAGGGACGCGAGAAGCTCCTGGTCGAGAAAAGCGCGCTCGACGCGGAGCGCGGCGAGCTCTTGAAGCAGATCGAGTCCGAGCGCGCGGGGGTCGGAGCGCTGCGCGAGGCGCTCGAGGCCGAACGCACGGCGCGCGCGATCAAAGAGGACGAGGTCGAGCGCCTCTCGGGCACGTACCGCGGACTGGTCGACTCACTGCAGGCGGAGCTGAAGAGCGGGCAGATCGAGATCGAGGAGCTCCGCGGTCGACTCCAGGTGCGCGCGGTCGACCAGATCCTGTTCGACTCGGGCAGCGCCGAGATCAAGCCCGAGGGCCGCAAGGTGCTGGCGAAGGTCGCCTCGGGCATCAAGTCCGTCAGCGACCGCGAGATACGCGTCGAGGGTCACACCGACAACGTGCCCATCCACACGGCGCGCTTTGCGTCGAACTGGGACCTCTCGGTCGCGCGCGCGGTCACCGTCGCGAAGTTTCTCGCGGCCGGCGGCGTGCCCGAAAAGCAGCTGGCGGCGACGGGCTACGGCGAGCACCGGCCGATCGCGAGCAACGCCGATCCCGAGGGACGCCACCGCAACCGGCGCATCGAGATCGTGCTCGAGCCGCTGCGCGCGGAGTGAGTGAGCGCGCGCAGCTCGTCGAGCTGCACCGCGCGGCGCTCGACGCCGTGCACGCCGGCCACGCGCTCGAGCGCGTGCTCGCGAGAGAGGATCCGGGCCTGGGCCCCTTCGTGATGCTCGCCGGCGGCAAGGCGGCCTGCGCCATGGCCGAGGCCGCGCAGCGAGCGCTGGGCTCGCGCATCGCGCGCGGCGCAGTCACGACGAAGGACGGCCATGCACGCGCGCTTCCGAAGCTCGCGGTTCACGAGGCCGGGCATCCGCTGCCGGACGCGCGGAGCGAAGCGGCGGCACGCGAGGCGCTCGCGCTCGCGGAGTCACTCGCCGCGGGAGAAGAGCTGCTCGTGCTCCTGTCCGGCGGCGCATCCGCGCTCTGGTGCGCGCCAGCGCCGGGTGTGTCTCTCGAGGACAAACGGCGCTCGACCGAGCTCTTGCTGCGCACCGACGCGCCGATCCACGAGCTAAACACCGTTCGGCGTCACCTCTCCGCTCTGAAGGGCGGTGGCCTGGCGCGCGCCGCGCGCGGGCACCCGATTCATTTGCTCGCAGTCTCCGACGTGCGCGGCGACAGGCTCGAGGACCTGGGCTCCGGCCCGGTCAGCGCGGACCCGACCCGTTTCGAGGACGCGCTCGAGTCACTCCGCGCTCGCGCGCTCCTGGGCGAAGTGCCGCGCGCGGTGCGCGAGCGCCTCGAGCGCGGCGCCGCCGGCTCGCTCGACGAGACCGCGAAGCCCGGCGACCCGGCGCTCGCGCGCACCTCGGCGCGCGTGATCGCGTCGCTCGACACCGCGCTGCGCGGCGCCGAGCGCGCGGCCGAGTCACTCGGCTTGCGCACGCGCGTGCTGCGCGACGCGCTCTACGGCGAGGTCGACGCCGTCGCGCGCGGGCTCGCGGCTGCGGTGAAGTCGGCGCGGGGCGACGGCGTCGACCTCCTGATCGCGGGCGGCGAGCCCACGGTCGTCGTGCGCGGCGCGGGCCGCGGCGGGCGCGCGCAAGAGCTGGCGCTGCGCCTCGCGCTCCAGCTCCGGAGCGAGCGCGGCCTCACCTGGCTCTGCGCGGGCAGCGACGGCAGCGACGGCGCGACGCCCGCCGCGGGTGCCTTTGGTGATTCAAGCTCGCTCACCCGCGCCGCCGCGCGCGAGCTCGACGTCCGTGCGCATCTCGCGCGCAGCGACTCGCACCCCTTGCTCGCAGCGCTGGGCGATCTCTACGTCACGGGACCCACCGAGACCAACGTCGCCGACCTCGCGCTCGTGCGGGTGCGGCGCGCGCGCTAGCCGAGTAGCATCGCGGCGCGTGCGCCGGAGTGTTTGGATAGGTCTGGTCGCGGTGGCCGCGAGCGCACCGCTCGGCTGGCTCGCGACGGACGCGCTCGAGGCGCACGACGACTTCTGCACGAGCTGTCACGTCGACGCCGAGACTCCGCTGCACGCGGCGAAGCGCCGCGACTTCAACAGCGTCCCCGCGGTGAACCTCGCGTCGGCGCACTTCGCGCGCGATGGCGAGTTCCGCTGCATCACGTGTCACCGCGGCGCGAGCTTCCCGAACCGGGTGCGCGTGAAGCTGCTCGCCGCGCGCGATGCGGCGGCGTACGTCCTCGGCCGCTTCGCGGAGCCCGAGTCGATGGCGCATCCGCTGTGGAACGAAGACTGCGCGCAGTGTCACGCGAAGTACGAGGCGAAGCGCGGCGATGCGTTCCACGCGATCGCGGTGCACAACCTGCCCAACTTCGCGCTGAACTGTGTACAGTGCCACGAAGCCCATCCGACCGGACGCTCGGCCGAGCTCGCGTTTCTGGCGCGCGAGCCGCTCGTCGCCGCGTGTCGCAACTGTCACGAGGAGTTTTGAGCCATGCAGAGATTTGCCGTGCTCTCGTTCGCGCTCGCGTGCGCCGCTCTCGCCTCCATCGCGTCCGCGTATCCCGGCGGCACGCCGAGTTACGTGACCGACGTCGCGCCGTACTGCGCCGGCTGTCACTCCTCGGTGTCCGCGGACCAGTTCGAGGGCGTGCAGCCGACGCGCGCGTCGGCCGAGGTCGCCGCGAACAAGCATCTGGCGAAGATCAAGACGCCGGCCTCGGACTCGCCGTACGCGAAGCTCACTCCCACCGAGCGCGACGAGCTGATCGCGGCGATTCAGAAGATCGACGGCGCGACCACGGTGAAGCTCACGGCGCCCGCGAGCGTGAAGGCGGGGCAGGAGCTCGAGGTCAGCGTCGAAGTGAGCGGCGGCTCCGCCCCGGTGTTCGGCATCGCGCTCGTCGATTCCAATCAGCGCTGGCAGTCCTCGCCGGCGACCGCGCGCGGCTGGCTCGTGCTCGAGAAGCCGAAGGTGATCGGGCCGGACGGCGCGGCGCAGACGAAGTTCACCGACGGGCGGAATCCCGCACTGCCGCCGGGAATCACTTACGTGAACGTCTACGGCGTCGAAGCCGACCCCGCGGCCGGGAAATACTCGACGGCGAAGGTGACCTGGAAGCTGCGCGCGCCAGCTCAAGCCGGAAACACGCCGCTCGCCGCGGTGCTGTTCTATGGGACCGAGGTCTCCTCCGCACACGGCGCGGTCGAGACTCCGTACGGGAAACAGCCCCGGGGCGAATTCACCGGGAGCTCGGGGCGCATCAAGTTCAGCGACGTCGCCAGGATCGCGGTGCAGTGAGTCGGCGGCCGTGAGCGTCGATCGAGACACTTTCAAGCGCACCCTCGGCAGCTGGGCGAGCGGAGTCACGATTGTGACCTCGCAGCACGCCGGCGAGCGCATGGGTATGACCGTCTCCGCGTTCTCGTCGGTGAGCCTGGACCCGCCGCTGGTGCTCGTGTGCGCCGACAAGGCCTCGAACACGAACGCGCTGATTCGGGCCTCGCGCACCTTCACCGTGAACGTGCTCGGCCGCGAGCAGAGCGCCCTCTCGAGTCTGTTCGCGGACAAGAAGCGCGAGGCGATCCGCTTCGACGGGCTCGATTGCAAGACCGGCGCGACGGGCTGTCCGCGCATTCCCGGCGCCCTCGCCAGCCTCGACTGCACCGTGCGCGACGAGATCGACGCCGGCGATCACATCCTCTACCTCGGGGCGGTCGAGGCCGCGCACATCGATGCGGAGCAGGAGCCGCTCGTCTACTGGCGCGGGATCTATCAGAAGCTCACGCCGCTCTGAGTCACGCGAGTCGGCCGAGCAGCCACTTCGGCAAGAGGTTGATCAGCGCGGGCACGAGCAGGATCGCGCCGAGCGCGTCGACGATCATCAGCACCGACAAGAGCAGGCTCATCTCCGCGGAGAAGCGCAGGCTCGAGATCGGGATCCAGAACGCGATCCCGACGACCAAGGTCGACGCCGTGAAGGTGATCGCCATGCCGGTAGTGCGGATCGCGTGCTGGATCGCGGCTTCGCGGCTCGGCAAGCGCGTGCGCTCGCGGATGATGCGGTCGACGAGATAGATCGCGTAGTCGACGCCCAGCCCCACGCCGATTGCCTGCACCGGCAGCGTGTTGACGTCGATGCCGATGCCCAGCACCGACTGCAGCGCGAGCGCCGCGAGGGAGCCGCTGGCGAGTGACGCCAGCGTGATCAGCGAAAGGATGAAGGAGCGATACGAGACCAGCAGCACGCCGAAGGTCGCCGCGAACACGATCACCAGCGAGAGACCGTGACTCACTTCGATTTCCTGGTTCGCGGCCGCGAGCACCCCGATGCTGCCGGCGGCGTAGCGCAGCTCCACGCCGTCGAGCAGCCAGGTGCCGCTCGGCTGCACCTTCCAGTCGTCGCCGGTCTTGATCCAGAGCTCGTAGGGCGCGCGGAAGCCGGACTCGCGCCGGATCTCGGCGGCGAGGCCGTTCGGGCCGTCGATGTGAGTCGCGCCCGCCGGCACCGGCAGAACGGTGCGCGTCTTCCCTGGCCCGAGCTGAGTCACTTCCAGGCTCGGCTGCAGCGGCCCGAGCAGCGCGTCGGCCCAGCGCGGCTTCCGCCACCAGGGTCGCTCGGCGGGCACGAGTCGGACCGCCAGGCTGCCGTCGAGGCGGACCTCCTTCACGAACGACTCGAGCCGTTCGATCGCCGCGCTCACGGTGTCGGCGCGGTGGTCCTTGTAGAACACGCGGATCGCCAGGGACGCGGAGTCCCGGGAGCGGTACGGATCGAGGATGCCGGGGGCGGGCACGCTCGTCTCCATCAGATACGAGATGCCGGCGATTTCCGAGGTAGTCTGCATCCACATCGCGAAGCGCGGGTCGCCGTTGTGGAACAGGCGACTCGTCTGCTTCTGCAAGTCGACGAGCGAGAGACTCCCGCCTGCGTTGCCGTCCGCCTCGAGCGAGCGCTGCAGTGACTCGACGAGCTTGAACGAGTCCGGCGCGTAGACGCGGCCGATGGCGTTCGAGTGCGCGACCACGAGCAGATCGTCGAGACCGTAGAAGCGGCTGCCGATCTCGCGCGCGGCGATGTTGAACTCCGAGTCGGGATAGAGGATCGGAGTGCCGGGACGGTTGTCGCCGACGGGCACGCGCAGCGCGAACCAGAAGCACACCACGGTCTGCACCGCGAAGGCCGCGGTCACCAGGATCGCACCGCGCCTCGACACCACGACCCGCGACGCGAAGGCGAGCACGCGCGCGGTGAGCGGCGAGATGCGGTGCAGGCGCTCGGTCGGCGCGGGGAGATACAGGATCAACAGCCGGTTCAGCAGCATCTCGGTCACCAGGATCGACGTGGCCCAGAACGCGCACAGAAGTCCGAGCTTCGACATGAGCGGGATCGTCGCGAGCCCGATCGTCAGCAAGCCGAATACGTCGGTGAGGATGGCGAGCGTCCCGGGCAGGAGCAGCTCGGCCATCGAGCGGATGCAGGCTTCGTCCTTGTCGCCCAGCGCCTCGTATTCCTCGTAGAAGCGCTCGACGAACTGCACCGAGTGACTGATCGCGCGCGCGGTGATCAGCATCGGGACGACCAGCACGAGCGGGTCCAGGTTGTAACCGAGCCAGGCCGCGAAGCCGAGGCCCCAGATGACGTTCACCGCGGCGCCCGACATCGGCAGAAACACGCCGTAGAAGCGCCGGAAGTACGCCCAGAGCAAGAGCACCGAGACCGCCAAGGTGGCGGCGAAGACGAGCAGGATCTCCGTCGCGAACGCGTACGCCCAGCCGAACAGGAGCGGCTGGCCGGTGACGTACACGTCGACCGGGAACTCCGCCTCGACGCTGCGCTTCGCGTCCTGCAGGTTCTTGAAGAGCGCGCCGTAGTCGAGGCGTGTCTCGACGAAGCTCGCGCGCACGAGCGCCGCCTTCTCGTCCTGCGAGACGAGCACGCCGAACACCGACGGATTGCGGCGCACGCGCTCGCGCAGCTGCGCCAGCTCCGCGGCGCTTTCGGGGATCTCCTCGATCATGGGCGGCGAGATCAGCGTCCCGTCGAGCTGCACGCGCGCGTCGCGCGCCGTGCGATCCGTGAGGCTCGTGACCAGGTTGTGGTCGACGCCGGTCTCGGTCTCGAACGCGCTGTTCGGATGGAACAGCCGGTCGGCCAGCGCCACGAGCGCGTGCACCGCGGTCCCGACGACACCGTGCGGTGTCACGTAGTAACTCGCGGGGTGTGCGTTCACCTCCGCCGAGACGACCGAGGAGTCGAGCGCGGCGGTGAGCTTCGCCACGGCGCGCAGGACCTCGGGGCGGTAGATGTCGCCGTCGCGCACGACCACCGCGGCGACCACGGTGTTTGCGTTGCCGTACACGTCGCGATAGGCCTCGTAGGTGCGGATGAACGGGTGATTGCGCGGCAGGAGATCGAGAAACTGCGTGTAGATCTCGAGGTGCCGCATCTGCACCGCGAAGAACGCGGTGATCACCGCGATCACGAGCGCGAACCAGTTCTTTCGGCGCGCGAAGAAGCGCGCGAATCGCTCCGCCCCGCTCATGATCCCTTCCCCGGGTGCACGATCGCGAAGTGCGCGCCCCCGTCCGTCGAGCGCAGCACCAGGCCGCGCGGGCCCACGGCGAACGCGTGTTGCTCGTCGCCGAAGTCCACGTCGCTGAGCGGCACGGGCAGGGGAGGTGACTCGGCGGCTGCGAACGTGAGTCCGCCGTCGGTCGAGAGCGCGAGCAGACCGCCTTCGCCGGCGACGACGACACGCGAGCCCGAGCCGCCGACGCCGAAGAGGTCCTGCGTGAACGCGGTCTTCACGGGAGCCCAGCTCGCGCCCGAGTCACTCGAGCGCAGGATCGTGCCGGCCAGGCCGACCGCCAGGCCGACCTTGCCGTCGGCGTCGAACCAGGCGTCGTACACGTAGGTGTCGATCGGCACGCCCGAGAGCACGCCGCGCGTGCCCGGCGGGAGTCCGCCGCGCAGGCGCTCGATCGTGCCGAACTCGCCGACCCCGACCGCGTCCGCGCCCGCGCGCACGAGTCGCCCGAGAATCACGTCCTGCTCGCGCGGAATGCAGACCCAGCGCGCGCCGCCGTCCTCGCTGCGCAGCTGCAAGCCGAAGTCACCGACCGCGAGCACCGTGTCCGGCCCGCTCGCGAACAAACCGAAGACGTGGCGCGAGAAGGGCGTCGGCCGGCGCAGCCAGCTGCGCCCGGAGTCTTTCGAGTGCAGCATCACGCCCGCGCGCCCGCCCGCCCAGACTTCGTCATTCGGCCCGAACGCGACGGCGTAGAGCGGCTCGTCGGTGCCCGTAGCGGGCGCGTCCCAGGTCTCGCCGCCGTCGGGAGACACGAGCACGCTGCCGAAGTAGCCGACGGCGACGACGCGCGCGCCCGAGGCCGCGACGCTGAACAGATCCGCGCGCGGGTGGATCCCGAAGCGATCGGCGACCGTCCCGTCGGTCGAGCCGAAGTCGAACTCCTTGTCGGGGTTCACTTCCTTCGTGATTCGCGCCACGAGCTCGTCGAGCCCTTGCGACGCGGCGCCGCAGCGGATCTTCTCGGCGAGCAGTCCCTGCGAGAGGATCGAGAACGGGTGACTCTCGTCCGCGAGGAAGCGCTCGAGCACGTGCCCTACACCTTGCAGTGTCGCCGGATTTCCGCTGGTCGCGGCGAGGCCCGCGAAGTCGCTCATCAGGTTGCGCCCGAACGACGCCGCCGGTCCCTGCTCGCGCGAGAATCCCTCGAGCACCACCCAGACCGCGGTCTCGACCGAGTCGTCGAATGGGCCCGAGGCGACGCGCGCCTTCAGCTTCTCGAGCTCCGCGTCGTCGACCCCCGACAGGAAGTGATCGCCCGCGGAGAAGTGCGCGAGCTTCGGGAACTTCGCGCGCGTCGTCGCAATCGCTTGTGCGAGCTCGGGTGAGACTTCGGCGTGCGCCTGCGGCGGCGAAGCGGTCAAGAGGACGAGCGCGAGCGCGAGGAGCGTGCCACGCTGGCCGCTCGCGGCACAACCGATCTGTCTCCCCCACGCGCTCAAAGCGCGGGCGAGCCTAGCCGTCGCTCGGAGCTCTGGCCAGTAGATCCTTCCAGATCACTCCGCGCGGCAGGTCAGGGGCAAACGCGCGAAGGTTCGCGGCGAGCGTCGCGGCTTCCTTCTCGTCGGTCGCGAAAAACGTGACCGTATCCTCGGCGCAAACGACGTTGTTCGGAATCGTCCAGGTGCCCACGGCAGTCCAGCCGCCGGGCAGAGACATCGGACCGACGAACCACGTCGGGTAGACCACGGCGATGCGCACTCCATGCTCGCGCGCGAGGTCGCTGATGACATCGGTCGTGAGCGTGCCCGCGAGCTGGTGTTTCAGAACGTCCTCCGACGCCAGGCCGTAGAGGTCGACGATCCTCGGGCGCGCGAGAAAGTCGACCGCGCCGATGTCGTTCGCTGCGACTGCTTCACCGTCGTAGAAGCGCGCGATGAAGCGGCCCATCTGGTACTGCTGCCCGTAGATGTTGGTCGTGGCCGGCACCGTGTGCTTGTGAGCGCGCACCGCGCGCTGGACGACCGGCAGCGCGAGAATCGCGAGCGCGAGACACAGCGCCGCGACGGCCGGGCGCGAGCGCTGCAGGCGTTCGAAGAGCCCGGCGCGCGCAGTCAGCGCGCGCACCTCGATGGCCAGCGCGACCAACGAGAGACACACGAGATACGCCTCGTAGCGGTAGAACCAACCCATGCGGCCCAGCTGGATCTGCAGCGCGGTCGTCGCAATCACGACCAGGGCCAGGATGCTCGCGGCGTCGAGTCGTCGCGCATTTGCCTGTCGCCACGCGAACACCGCCAAGAGACAGACGTCGAGCGTGTACAGGTACGGCGCATCCAGAAAGCGCCGTATGCTGTGCGGGTCGACGAGGACCCAGAGCGAGCTTCGATCCAGCAAGCCGGCCTTGAGTCGGATCGAGTTCGGCAGGAAGTGCTGGCCATGGGCCAGGAGAAACAGGCCGAAGGTCAGCACCGGAATCGCGCCAGCGACGACGAGCAGCGCCGCCGGCGCCGTTCGCTTGCGCAGCGCGAGAGCGACTGCCATCGCGGCGATCAGTGCGAGTGACTCGTAGCGAGTCGCCGTCGCGACCGCGGCGACGAGCCCGGCCAGGCACAAGGTCCGCAGCGTGATCTCGCCCGACTCGTTCAGGAGTCGCCAGAAGATGCGCACCAGCCAGACGACCGCGAGTAAGTGCAGCAGGTGCTCCATTCCAGTGAACGCGACCGGAACGAGCGGCGTCAGCAGCACACATGCAACGAGCAGCGCGGCGAGCCAGCCGCCGTGAATGTCGGCGTCCCGCGCGAGGCCATGGATCGCCGAAAGCGCCGCCGCGCCGAACACGAAGTTCAGCGCGAGCGGCAGGCTCTCGAGCGGGCCGAGCCCGAAATACAGCGCGGACAGGAGAACCGACCACAGAGGCGACGACGACGGCGCGCTGAATTCGTAGGCAGTGACTCCGAATACGCCGTGCTCGGCGACGTTCCGCGCAATCGCCATGTGGATGTACGGATCGTCGAGCGTGTACACGAGGTGCCCGTCGTTCGCCGCGTAGGACAGAGCGCCGAGAAGGGCGGCGATCGCCGCGTACGCGAGAAGCGCGCCTGCGAGCGCCCAGCCGTCGTGACTCGGGGCGGAGATCGAAGTCGGGGCGGGAACGAGCAGACGCTGCCACTCCTGGGCGCTCGATCGGGCTGTCTGCGAGTCCATCGAGCGGCATCTTAGTCCCCCGCTCGAGTGAGGGGGGAGAGACAGGTCACTCAGTCGCGGAGAGCGGCACTCTCCGCTGCCGAGTCAGCGCACTATCTCTGTGAAAGACTCGGATCTGCAGAAGAATCCGCTGGTGCCCAGGACTGGACTCGAACCAGCATGCCCTTGCGGGCACCAGGCCCTCAACCTGGCGTGTCTACCAATTTCACCACCTGGGCTAGGCGCGGTGACTTTATAGAAGCGCGTGCTCGCGCTTTCAACTCGGCGGCTTGGCGGGCGCGGGCGTCGGCGGCGCCTCGGATGGCTTCGGCGGCTCGACGGCTTCGAAGCCGGATGGCGGCGCGCCGGGCTCGGTCGGCGGTGCGGCGGACTCGGGGCCCGGCGCGGGAGGCTTGGCTTCCTTCGAAGTCTCCGCTGGCGGCGACGCGGGCGCGGAGAGCAGATCGGTCGACGTCGTGTCGGACGTGCAGCGCGCGAGGCTGAACGCGAGCACCATGAACAGGACGGCGGAGCCGGTCGTGAGCTTGGTGAGGAAGTTCCCTGCGCCGCGCGCGCCGAACACCGTGTTGCTGGCGCCAGAGCCGAGCGAGACACCGATGTCCGCGCCTTTGCCGTGCTGCAGGAGCACGAGCACGATCAACACGAGACAGACGCCGTAGTAGATGAGCGTGACGAGAATCGTCATCGGGCGCCCTCTGCGCTGTGCGCGCGCGAGCGGATGATGGCAGAGAAGCTCTCCGGGTCAAGACTGGCGCCGCCGACGAGCGCGCCGTCGACGTCCGGCTGCGCGAGCAGCTCGGCCGCGTTCTCGGGCTTCACGGAGCCGCCGTACTGAATGCGGATGCGGCTCGCGTCCGCGCCGAAGCGGTCGGCGAGCCGAGCGCGAATGAAGGCGTGCGCTTCCTGCGCGAGCGCCGGGGTCGCGGTGCGGCCGGTCCCGATCGCCCACACCGGCTCGTAGGCCACGACCAGCTCGGCGGCGCGCGCGCGGTCGGCCGACGCGAGCGAGCCCGAGAGCTGGCGCGCGAGCACGTCGAAGGTGCGGCCGGCATCGCGCTCCACGAGCAGCTCGCCGACACACAAGATAGGGCGCAGCCCGGCCGCCTGGGCCGCCGAGATCTTCTTGGCCACGAGCTCGTCGGTCTCGCCGAACAGCTGGCGCCGCTCGGAGTGACCCACGATCACGTAGCGCACACCGAGCTCGACGAGCATCGCGACCGAGATCTCGCCCGTGAACGCGCCGCTCTTCTCGAAGTGCGCGTTCTGCGCGCCGAGCGCGATCGGCGTGCCGGCGAGCGCGTCGCGCAGCGCGGCGAGCGCCGTGAAGGGCGGCGCGATCGCCGCCTCGACGTCGCGCAGGCCGGCGAGCGCCGGCACCAGCGCGTGTGCGAACTCGACCGCCTCGGCGACGGTCTTGTGCATCTTCCAGTTCGCCGTGACGAGTGGGGCTCTCAAGCGCGCGCTCGCAGCGCTTCCACGCCCGGCAGCGCCGCGCCCTCGAGAAATTCGAGCGATGCTCCGCCGCCGGTCGACAAGTGACTGATGCGCGCGCCGACGCCCGCCGCCTGCACAGCCGCGAGTGAGTCGCCGCCGCCGACCACGGTGTATGCAGAGCTGTTGGCCAGCATCTCCGCCACCGCGCGCGTGCCCGCGTCGAACGGCGGCTTCTCGAAGAAGCCGAGCGGTCCATTCCAGAACACCGTGCGGGCGGCGGCGATGCGCTGCGCGAGCACCGCGCGCGAGCGCGGGCCGACATCGAGCCCCATCGCACCGTCGGGGATGCGCTCGACCGTGCGCGCGCCCGCCGTGTCGTCGGGGCCCGCGGCCACGACGTGATCGACGGGCAGGAGCAGCTCGGTCTTGCCCGCGAGCAGCCGCTTTGCGGTCGCGACGAGCTCCGGCTCGACGAGCGAGCGACCCACCGGCTCACCCTTCGCGAGCAGGAACGTGTACGCCATGGCGCCGCCGATCGCGACCGTGTCGGCGCGCGCCGCGAGTGACTCGAGGACGGCGAGCTTGTCGGAGACCTTCGCGCCGCCGAGGATGCACACGTACGGATGCGCCGGCGCGTCGCGCACGCGCGAGAGCGCCTCGACTTCGCGCAGCAGCAGGAACCCCGCGGCGGCCTCGGGCGCGACGTGCGCGAGGCCCTCGGTGCTCGCGTGCGCGCGGTGCGCGGTGCCGAACGCGTCGTTCACGTACACGTCGCAGAGGCGCGCGAGCTGCGCCACGAACGCGGGGTCGTTCGCCTCCTCACCGCCGTGGAAGCGCAGGTTCTCGAGCAGAAGGGCGTCGCCGTCGCGCAGCCGCGCCACCGCGGCCTCGACCTCGGGCCCGACACAGTCCGGTGCCAGCGAGAGACCCATGTGGCGCGCGACCGGGGAGAGCGAGTATTTCGGATCGGGCGCCGCCTTCGGCCGGCCGAGGTGCGACGCGAGGACGGCGCGCCCGCCCTTGCTTCGCACGAAGTCGAGTGTCTCCTGCGACGCTCGAATGCGCGAGTCGTCGGCGACCGCACCGTCGCGCAGTGGAACGTTGAGATCGGCGCGGATGAAGACACGCCGCCCGGCCAGGCGCAGGTCGGCGACCGACGGAAGCCGGAGCGCGGGTCGGGTGCCCGCGCGACCCTCGGGAGGCGGACTCACAGCTTCTGGGCGACGAGGCGCGTGAGCTCGACGACGCGGCGCGCGTAGCCCCACTCGTTGTCGTACCAGGCGACGAGCTTGAAGAAGTTCTTGTTCAGCTCGATCGAGCTGCCCGCGTCGAAGATCGACGAGCGCGGGTCGTGCAGGAAGTCACTCGAGACCACCTCGTCCTCGGTGTAGCCGAGGATCCCCTTCAAGTAGGTCTCGGAGGCGTTCTTCATCGCGCGCTTGATGTCGGCGAGTGACGTGGCCTTCACGGTCTTCACGGTGAGATCGACGACCGACACCGTCGGCGTCGGCACCCGGAAGGACATGCCCGTGAGCTTGCCCTGGATCTCGGGCAGCACGAGGCCCACCGCCTTCGCCGCGCCCGTGGACGACGGGATGATGTTGATCGCCGCGCTGCGTCCGCCCTTCCAGTCTTTCTTCGAGGGACCGTCGACCGTCTTCTGAGTCGCGGTGTAGGCGTGCACGGTGGTCATGAGTCCCTCCGCGACGCCGAAGCCCTCCTTCAACAAGACGTGCACGACCGGCGCGAGACAGTTGGTGGTGCACGACGCGTTCGAGATGACGTGGTGTTTCGCGGCGTCGTACTTGTCGTCGTTGACGCCCATCACGACGGTGAGGTCCTCGCCCTTTGCGGGCGCGGAGATGATGACCTTCCTGGCGCCCGCGGCGATGTGACCCTTCGCCTTGTCCGCCTCGGTGAAGAGACCCGTCGACTCGATCACGATCTGCACGCCGAGCGCCGCCCACGGCAGCTCCGCCGGGGTCTTGGCCGACACGACCTTGATCTCTTTGCCGTCGACGACGAGCACGTCGTCCTCGGGCTTGTCGGGAGACGACTTCTTCGAGCCGACCTGTCCCCGAAACGACCCCTGCGTGGAGTCGTACTTCACGAGATAGGCGAGGTTGTCCGCGGGCACGATGTCGCCCACCGCGACGACCTCGAGCTCGCGCGCGGACGAGCCGAGCTCGTGCAGAGCGCGGAAGACCAGTCGTCCGATCCGCCCGAAGCCGTTGATTCCGATGCGCACACCTGAAGCCATGGGGATCTCCTGTAACTCCCTCCAGACAGTGGCCCGCGGTCCGCTGTCCCGCGGGGGTGGCCCGCAGTCCGCTCCCCGCGGGGGGCGACCCGCGCGCAGCATAGCCAAGCGTTCTTCCGAGCGTCAAACGACGTGATTCCGCTCGCAAAAGTGCGAGCCGGCCTGTGCTAGGTTCGCGCCGCGTGATCATCGGGGGCGGGATCGACGTGGTGGAGATCGCGCGCGTCGAGCGGGCGCTCGCGCGCCGCGGGACGCGCATGCGCGACCGGGTCTACACCGCGCGCGAGATCGCCGACTGCGGGCGCCGGGGCCGCTCCGCATCGCACTTCGCGCTGCGCTTTGCCGTTAAGGAAGCCGGCATGAAAGCGATCGGCACCGGTTGGCGGCGCGGCGTCGCCTGGCACGACTTCGAGACGGTCGAGACCGAGCGCGGCCTGGATCTCGAGATACACGGGCGCGCGCTCGAGCTGGCGCGCGAGCGCGGCTTCGCGCGGGCTTGGGTCGGCGCATCGTACACACGCACTCACGCGTTCGCGCAGGTCGTGCTCGAGGGCGCGGGGCGGCAGACCGCGCCGTGAGTCGCTGGGTGCGGGTCACCGCCGCGGTCGCGCTCGGCGCGCTCGCGGTGGCCGCGGCGGGAGCATCCGTCGTGCTCGCGCTGGTCGGCCGCGATCCCGGCGCCAGCGCGCAGGGTGAGCTGGTCGTGGCGGGCCTCTCCGCGCGCGCGCGCATCGTGCGCGATCCGTTCGGGATTCCGCACGTCGAGGCCGAGAATCTCGTCGACGCGTACCGCGCGCTCGGCTTCGCGCATGCGCAGGACCGCCTCTGGCAGATGGAGGTGCTGCGCCGCAGCGCGCGCGGCCGTCTCGCGGAGATCTTGGGCGCGCGCGCGCTCGACGCCGACCGCCTGGCGCGCACGCTCGGCTTCGGCGCCGCGGCGGACCAGGAAGTCACTCGACTGTCTCGCGATGCGCGCGCCGCGCTCGACGCCTACGCGGGCGGCGTGAACGCCTGGCTCGCGGAAGTCTCTGCCGCGCGCGCGCCGCGGCCCTTCGAGCTGCGTTGGCTCGAGCTCGAGCCCGAGCCGTGGAGCGCCGCCGACTCACTTGCGATCGCACGCCTGCGCGCCTGGAACCTGGGCCGCTCGCTCGGCGCGAGCCTCCTGCTCGACCGGCTCGTCTCGGAGCTGGGCGGCGTGCCCTCGAGAGACTTCTTCCCGGTGCGCCCGAGCGACGGCGCGCACGATCCGCTCGCGCCGCTCTTGGAGCTCGGCCGCGCCGCGGACGAGCTCGCATCGGCGGCGGGGCTCGAGGGGCCGGCGGGCAGCCTCGGGCTCGTCGTCCCCGGCTCGCGCTCGGCGAGCGGCAAGCCGTTGCTCGCGAACGACGTGCACGTCGACTTCACGGCGCCGGCGGTCTTCTATCTCGCGCACGTGCGCGCGGGACGCTTCGAGATTTCGGGCGCAACCTGGCCGGGGCTGCCGGTGTTCTTCGTCGGCTCGAACCGCGCAACGGCCTGGGGGCAGGTGGCACTGCACGGATCGGTGTCGGATCTGTTCGAGGAGACACTCGACCCGGCCGAGCCGAGTCACTACGAGCGCGGCGGCCGCTGGCGCGACGCGGTCGTGCGCCGCGAGGAGATCGCCGTGCGCGGCGCGGCACCGCAGGCGATCGACGTCGTCGTCACGGAGCACGGGCCGCTGTTGCGCAGCGTGCGGCCGGACGATCCGCGCGCGAGCGCGCTGGCGCTGCGCTGGACCGGCAACGCCGCCGAGAGCGGCGTAGAGAGCGCGCTGCGCCTGCAGCGCTGCGGTGACTGGGAGTGTTTCCGCAGCGCGCTGCGCGATCTGCGCGCGCCGGCCGCGACGTTCCTCTACGCGGATCCGAACGCGATCGGCACGCAGGTCGCGGGCGACCTCCCGATCCGCGCGATGGACACCGGTCTCTTGCCGGTCTCCGGCGCGTCGCGCTTCTACGACTGGCGCGGGATGATCGCCTTCGACGAGCTGCCCACGAGCTTCGGCGCCAACCTCGGGCCGCAGGTCGTCTCGACTCACGTCGACGGCGACGCCTTTCACCACCCGGTGAGTTGGCTGTGGAGCAGTCAGGGCGGCGCGGAGCGCGTGCGCGAGTTGGTCGCGCAAGAGGGCCCCATCGACGTGGAGCGCCTCGTGGCGATCCAGCGCGACACCGTCTCGCGGCGCGGCCCCGCGAGCCTGCGGCTCCTGATCGGCGAGCTCGAGCCCGCGTCGAGCTCCGCGCAGCGCGCGAAGGCGATGCTCCTGGACTGGGACGGCTCGACCGAGAGAGACTCGGTCGGCGCCTCCCTGTATCACATCTTTCGGCAGAGACTCGCGCACCGCTTGCTCGAGAGTCTCGGTCTCTCGCGCGAGGCGCTCGCGCTGCTGGACGAAGCCGAGCCTGCGCCCGGCCTCGTCCTCGCCCGTACACTGGACCGTGTCGGGCGCGACAAGGCGAGCACGTTGGTCGAAGGGGCGCTCGACGAGACGTGGGCGACGATGCGCACGCAGATCTCCGCGAATCCGAAGAAGTGGGCGTGGGGCGAGATTCACGAGCTGCGCCTCGTGCACGAGTTCGAGCGTTCGGGCACGGGCACGCTGCGCTGGGTGGGACGCCGCCTCGGCGTGGGTCCGTTCCCGGTTCCGGGTGACCCCGACAGCGCGTGGACGATGTATCACCGCGCGCTTCCCGATCGCGCGCTCGAGCTCGGCCCCGGCCTCCGCTACGCCGTGGATCTCGGCGATCCGGACCACGCGCTCGTGGGTCTCGCAGGCGGTCAGTCGGGGAGCTCGGGCTCGGATCACTACGCCGATGCGCTCGCCGACTGGCTCGCGGGGCGACCGCGTCTGTTGTGGATGCACCAGAGCGACGTCGCCTATCACCAGAAGGGGACCTGGGAGCTCCTCCCTGACACGTCCCGGTGACGGCACGCGTTGGTGACGAGGCGCGCGGCGCGCTGGGCGGCTGCGCGTTACTCCTCTGGTCGCGTGCTGCCGACGCGCTCTCACCGCGCATGATCGTCTTCATCCTGGTGCCGGGTCTGTACGCGGCCGTGGAGCAGGCCGACAACTCCGCCCTGCGCGGGCGCCCGGTCGTCGTCGGCGCGGAGCCGGCGAAGCGCGGCAGCGTGACGAGCGCGAGCCGCGAGGCGCGCGCGCGCGGCGTCGAGGAGGGAATGGAGATGCGGCGCGCGCTCGAGCTCTGTCCCGACGCAGTGATTCGCCCGACACGGCTCGAGCGCTACCGCGAGGTCGCCGCGGAGCTGCGCGCGCTGTTCCGCGCGGAGACCGACCGCATCGAGGAGCTCGGGCTCGAGGGGAGCTTTCTCGAGCTCGAGGCCTCGGTCGATCCGGTCGCGCGCGCGGCGGAGCTGTGCGTGCGCGTGCAGGCGGAGCTCGGCATCGGCGCGGTCGCCGGCATCGGGCCGACGCGCTTCGTCGCGTATCTCGCCGCGCGCCACGCGGGCCCGGGCGGGATTCGCCAAGTCGCGGAGGCGGACGTGAAGACCTTCCTGGCTCCGATCGCCGTGACCGAGATCTGGGGCGTCGGACCGGCGACCGCAGAGCGCCTCGCGGCGCGCGGGGTACACACGATCGCGACGCTCGCCGCGGTGGACCTCGCGACACTGACCGGTGTCGTCGGGCGCGGCGCTGCCGCGATCCTCGAGTATGCGCGCGGCTCGGATCGCGAGCCTCTGCGCCCCAAGCCGCGCGCGCGCACGCTGTCGCAGGAGCGCACGCTCGACGAGCCCGCGGTCGACCTGCGCAGCATCGGCGCGCTGCTCGAGACACTGGCCGAGCGCCTCGAGCGCGCGCTCGCGCGCGAGCGCCGCGCGGCCCGCTCCGTCAGCTTGGGTCTGGGCTTCGTCGACGGCACGAGCGTCACGCGCTCCACCGCGCTGGCGCAGCCCGCCACCGAGCGCGCCGCGTTTCTCGACGCCGCCCAGGCGCTCCTGGGCCGAACGCAGGCGGGCGCGCGCGCGGTGCGGCGCGTGCGGCTCGGGCTCTCGGGCCTGGTGCGCGCGGAGTCGCCGGGCGACGCGCGCCAGCTGCGCCTCTTCTAGACGTTCCCGCCGGCACAGCGACAGGCAGCTAAGGCCGGAACCCTCCGCGTCCGAAAACGGGGCGGGGGGACCCTCGTGGTCACGGACCGCACGACCTTCGATCGCCGCAAGTATCCGCGCGTTCGCACGGAGTCACTCGTCTCGATCGCGCGCGTCGACACCCGCGAGACACTCGCGCACGCGCTCGACGTCTCGATTGGCGGGATCCGTTTCCAGTGCGTCGGGCTCGAGGTCGATCTCGGCGAGATACTGCGGGTCCAGCTCACGATCGGCAGCCGCACGATCCTGGTCGAGGGCGAGCTCGTGCGCGTCACGGATCTCGACGGCTTCACGCAGGAAGTGGCATTGAACTTCACGCGCGTCGACCCCGAGACCTTGCGCTATCTCGCCGCGAACCTGCCCGAGGGCTACGAGCTCGAGCCCAACGAGAAGTAGCGCCTGAGCCCCGCGCGCTTGCGCGGCAGGAGCGCTCGAATCTGCGGCAGCTTCGCCTCGAGCTCGCTGCGGCCCGCGGCAATCGCGAGCTCCGCCTTGTGGAACTCGAACGAGCGGATGCCGCGCACGTCCGGAGTGAGCACGACGTCGACGGGCTCGTGCGCGAGGCGATGCCGCGCGATCTCGTGCTCGAGCACGCTCATCGACGCCGTCAGGATCTCGACCAGGTTCGGGCCCGCGGGCAGGTCGGGCTCCGGCTCCTCGGGCGCGGGTGGACGTCCGCGCAGGCGCGCGAGGCCGTTCTCGAACGCGCCGCCGATGCGCGACACCACGGAGTGTCGGCGCACCCGGGGTCCGAGCTCGCGCACCGGCTGAGAGTGCAGGTTCACGGCCACGCGCACCTCCGCGCCCAGCAGCTCGAGCGGCGAGACGGGCACGGGATTGCGAATCGCTCCGTCGACGAGCAGGCGCGCGCCCTGGCGCACGGGCACGAAGATTCCGGGCAGGGAGATACTCGCGCGCACCGCGTCGAGCAGCCGGCCCGAGCGAATCCAGACCTCCTCGCCACTCACGAGGTCCACGGCCACGGCGGCGTACGGGATCGGCAGATCCTCGATGCGCCAATCGCCGACGAGCGAGCGGAGATACTCGGCGGCGCGATCGCCGGAGAGCAGACCCTCGCGCGGCCACACCGGGTCGAGATAGCGCACCAGGTGAGAGAGCTCGTGGCCGCGCAGGTCGCGCTCGAACACCTCGAGCTGACCCGTCGCCCAGAGCGCGCCGACCAGCGCGCCGATGCTCGTGCCCGCGATCGCGTCGACGGCGATGCCCGCCTCGGCGAGCCCGAAGAGCACGCCCATGTGCGCGATGCCGCGCGCGCCGCCCGCGCCGAGCGCGAGCCCGAGTCGCTTTCGTTCGCCGCGTTCCGCCGCCGCACCCGATCTCACGCCGTTTCCAATCCGCCGCCGTTTGCAGCTAAGCTCGCGCTTCCGATGAGCGACTTCTACCAGAACGGCGTGATCACCACGCTCCATCGCCTCGCGCCGGCGTCGCTCGGGCGACTCGAGGCGGAGCTCAAGCACTTCGCGCGCGAGCGGCCGATGGCGCTCGTGCTGCCGTGTCTGTTCAGCGAGGTCAACGGAGCGGGTCTGCGCAACATCGTCGAGGTGCTGCGCGAGATCGCGTATCTGCACCGCATCGTGGTGAGCGTCTCGGGCACGAGCGACGCGGACGAGTTCCGGCGCGTGCGCGACTTCTTCCGCGTGCTCCCCGAAGCGGTCTGTGTCTGGGGCAGCGGGCCGACGGTCGGCGAGCTGCTCGCGCGCCAGCGCGCGAGCGGGCTCGAGCCGGGCCCCGACGGCAAGGGCCGCGCGGTGTGGCTCGGCGCCGGCTCTGCGCTGGCCCTCGCCGACACGGATGCGCTCGTCTTTCACGACTGCGACATCCTCACGTACGAGCGCGAGTTCCTCGCGCGCCTCTGCTATCCGGTGCTCTCGCCGCACCTCGACTACGACTACTGCAAGGGCTACTACGGCCGAGCCACCGATCGCCTACACGGAAGAGTGACGCGGCTCTTCGTGACGCCCTTGATCCTCTCCCTGAAGCGCACGCTCGGCTCCGAGCTGCCGCTGCTCGAGTTCGTGCACGGCTTCCGGTATCCGCTGGCCGGCGAGTTCTCGATGAAGACCGCGCTCGCGCGCCAGGTGCGGATCCCGAGTGACTGGGGGCTCGAGATCGGGCTCCTGGCCGAAGTGTTTCGCAACGCGTCGCCGCAGCGCATCTGCCAGGTCGAGCTGTGCGACAACTACGATCACAAGCACCAGGAGCTCTCGCCGCTCGATCCGTCGCGCGGGCTACACCGAATGGTGATCGACATCGCGACGTCGCTCTTCCGCAACCTCGCGGGCGTCGGCGTGCAGTTCGACGCCGGCTTTCTCAACACGCTCTGCTCCGCGTATCTGCGCCAGGCGCAGGACACCATCACGCAGTACTCCGCCGACTCGCGCATCAACGGGCTGCGCTTCGACCCGCACGACGAAGAGGGCATGGTCGAGACTTTCACCGCGGGCCTGCGCGCCGCCGGCCTCGCCTTCGTCCGCGATCCGATGCGCGCGCCGCTGATCCCGAACTGGCACCGCGTCGCCGCCGCGATTCCCGAGTTCCTCGCGGATCTGCGCTACGCGATCGAGCTAGACCGCCGCGTGTAGCCGGGCTAGTCTGCGCCGCGTTCGACGCCTTGTGCGCGCGGCCGACTTCGTGTCCGCGCGGGACCACCGTGCCCAGGTGGTGAAATTGGTAGACACGCCAGATTCAGGGTCTGGTGCCCGAAAGGGCATGCTGGTTCGAGTCCAGTCCTGGGCAATCCGAGGCTCCCGGCCGGGCGAAGCCCGGCCACCCAGCTTCGCTCGGCTGCGCCTCGCTGCGCACTCGCCGCCGCGCCGCTCGCTTGCGGCCATCCCTAGAAGTTCGAGTCGAGCTCCGAAGTGAGTCGCTCCCACTCGGGGTAAAGCGCGTCGAGCTTTTCCTTCTGGACGCGGCGCTCGGCGGCGATCTCGCGCATGCGCTCGCCGTCCCGGGCGGTGTCCGGCTCGGCGGCCAGCCAGTCGAGGCGGGTGATCGCGGCCTCGAGTGACTCGATTTCGAGCTCGAGCGCCTGGCTGCGCTCGCGCAGCTTCTTCTTGCCCTTGTCGCGGCTGCGCTGCGCGGTGTCGTCGCGGCGCGCCGGAGTGACTCCGCTCGGTTTCTGCGCCGGCTTCGACTTCGCCGGCGGCTCCGCCTCGCGGGCGAGCGCGGCGGCGTAGGCCTCGTAGCCGCCGAGAAAGCTGCGCACGCGCGCCTCGCCGTCGCCGGGGGTGATCTCGACCACGCGCGTGGCCAGCGCCTCGATGAAGCGCCGGTCGTGACTCACGAAGAGGAGCGTGCCCCCGTAGTCGGCGAGCGCCTCGGTCAGCACGTCCTGCGCGTCCATGTCCAAGTGGTTCGTCGGCTCGTCGAGCACCAGGAAGTTCGCGCGCGCGAGCAGGAGCTTCGCGAGCGCGAGCCGCGCCTTCTCGCCGCCCGAGAGCACGGAGACCTTCTTCTCGACGTCGTCGCCCGAGAAGAGGAAGGCCCCCAGGATGCTCCTGAGCCGGGGGATGTCGTCGATCTTCGCGGCCTGCTCGAGCTCGCCGAGCGCGGTGCGCGTGGGCTCCAGCGCGTCGACCTGGTGCTGCGCGTAGAACGCGCAGTGCGCGTTGTGACCGAGCTCGCGCACGCCCGCGTCGGGAGTGAGTGCGCCAGCGGCCAGCCGCAGCAGGGTCGACTTGCCGGCGCCGTTCGGGCCGGCGAGGGCGACCCGCTCGCCGCGCTTCAGCTCGAAGTCGAGCGTGCGGTACACGGTGTTGTCGCCGTAGGACTTCGCGACATGCTCCATGCGCAGCACGATCTCGCCCGGGCGCACGCCGCTCGCGAAGCGCGCGCGCATCTTGCGCGTGCTGGCCGCCTCGGGCAGCTCGTCGAGCTCGGCCTGCAGCTTGTCGATCGCCTTCAGCCGGCTCTGCGCCTGACTCGCCTTCGTCCCGTAGCGGAAGCGCGCGACGAACTTCTCCTTGTGCGCCTTCGCGTGCTCGAGGTTCGCGCGCCGCGCCTCGACGTCGGCGAGCCGGAGCGCCTTCTGAGTCACATAGGCGGCGTAGTTGCCCTTGTATGCGGTGAGTCGCGACGACTCGAGCTCCGCGATCCGGTTCGCGTGCCGGTCGAGAAACACGCGGTCGTGAGACACCACGATCACCGCGCCCGGGTACGAGGCGAGCACGCCCTCGAACCACGCGATCGACGGCAGGTCCAAGTGATTCGTCGGCTCGTCGAGCAGCAGCAGCTCGGGCTTGGCGATCAGGAGCTTCGCGAGCTCGACGCGCATGAGCCAGCCCCCGGACAGCTTGCGCAGGGGCTCGTGCCACTTGCTCTCGCCGAGCCCCAGCCCGACGAGCGTCGCGCGCAGCTCGGCGTCCGCGGAGAATCCGCCGGCCTGTTCGAACGCGTGATGCGCCTTGTCGTAGCGCGCAGCGAGCGCGTCGGAGACGTGCGTGTTCGCCGTCGCGATCTCGTGCTCGATCGCGCGCAGCTTCGCCTCGAGCTCGCGCAGATGTGCGAGCGCGGTCTCCGCTTCCTCGATCACCGTGCGCTCCGAGACCGCGCTCACTTCCTGGCGCAGATACCCGATGCGCGCGCCGCGCTGCAGGCGCAGCTGTCCGGAGTCGGCGGTGTCCTCGCCGGCGATAATGCGCAGCAAGGTCGTTTTCCCGGCGCCGTTCTTGCCGACCAGGCCGATGCGGTCGTCGCGGCGCACCTCGAGGCTGGCGCCCTCGAAGAGCGCGCGTCCGCCAAACGACTTCGCGAGATTGTCGAGCTGCAGCACGGCGCGGCGGAGTGTACCGGGCTAGCTCCGCATTTCACGCGCGCGCGCGGTGCGCGCCAGGATCGCCGCGTCGTCCCACTCGACGGGCAGGCGCACGCGCTCGCCGTCCTTGCGCTGGAAGATCACGTGCCTCTCTCGCGCGGCGAACGCCAGCAGGTCGCGCACCAGCTCGACGTCCATCTTGCAGTATGCCTCGATCAAGTCGAGACGGCCTTCCTTCCACCACTCGAGTGACTGGAGCCCGTCGCCGGTCTTGTTGCGCCCGAGCGTCTGCGTCGCCAGGTGGGCGAGCGAGAGGCGGTAGCCGAGCTTGCGGTGCACGTCCTCCAGAAGGTCGAAGGTCGGCAGGTCCTCGAACTTGCGCGCGGTGTAGGCGCGCAGCACGCCGTAGTCGAAGCGGCGCACGTTGAAGCCGACCACCGCGGGCGCGGCGAACAGGCGCGCGATCAGCGCGTCGCTCTGTGACTCGGTGTAGGTCTCGAACTTCCCGCTGCCCGTGTCGTACACGACCGCGAGCGCGAGCCGCATCAAGTGCGTGTTGCCCCAGCCGCCGACGTCCCCGGCGGCGCGCTGTGTCTCGACGTCGAAGATCAGCGGCGCGGGCTTCTCGGGCTCGGCGTCGGCGAGCGGGAGCTCCTCGAAGAGCTCGGGCTCGACCAGCTCGTCTTGTCGCGGCGGGAGCGGCGCCCGGGCGAGCGCGAGGTCCACGACGCGAATCACGGCGCGCTTGTCGAGCGGATGATTGCCCGCGCCGCAGCGCGGGGAGTGAATGCAGGAGGGACAGCCGTCGGCGCAGGCGCACTCGCGCGTGATCTCGCCGGCGAGTGACACCAGCTCCTCGAGCCTCGGGAAGATCGCGCGCGAGATCCCGATCCCGCCCGGGTGTGAGTCGTACAGGAAGATCGCCGGCCCGCGCACCTGCGCGTGGCGCGGGATCGAGATGCCCGCGGCGTCGAAGCGGTCGCAGAGCGCGAACAGCGGGAACAGCGCGAGCGCCGCGTGCTCGAGCCCGTGAATCCCGCCCATGAAGTGCCGGCCTTCCGACTTCAGCACGCGCTCGATCTGCGGCGCGAGCTCGAGCCACACGCCCTCGGTCTCGAACACGGTCGGCGGCAGGTCCAGCGGATGCCGGCCGAGCAGATCCTGCCCGAAGATGCGCCGCTTCTCGTACGCCTTCGTGTAGGAAGTGACTCGCAGGCGGCCGAGCTTCGCGAGCGTGTTGCCGATGGGCCGCGAACGCAGGACCTCCAGGATCTCGGTCTCTTTCTCGACCACGGGCCGCGTGTACCAGTCGAGCTCGACCGGGCCCTCGACCTCGACCGAGCGGCGCTCGAAGTCGAGCGACGTCACCCGGTACGACTGCGCGCGGTGCAGATAGACCGCGCCGGGGTGACACTCGCCGGTGACGCGCGCGCGGCCGATCGTCCCGACCACGCCCCGGCCGGTTTCGCCCGCGCGCCTGATCGCGAACGACTCGCCCGCGGCGCGCAGACTCACTTCGCGGGCGGGGTCGCGGCGCGCGGCGAATGACTCGCCGCCGGCCGCGCTCTCGAGCAGCGAGCCGCGGGCGTGCGCGAGCTCGAGCGCGCGGCGAACGCCCGGCGACTCGAGCCAGGCCTCGCCGTGGGCGAGCGGGACTTCGGCGGCGGCGCAGGGCAGGTGGGCCGCGGCGACCTCGAGGCTGGTCGCGTCGAGCACGGCGTCCTCGCACGGTCGAGTCACGAGTCGCTCCGGATGGCGCAGGAAGAAGCGGTCCAGCGCGTCCTCCTGCGGAATCATGAAGACGAGGCCCTCGCGCCCGCGGGCGACGCGGCCCGCGCGCTGGCGCGTCGCGAGCACCGAGCCCGGGTAGCCGACGAGGATGCACACGTCGAGGCCGCCGACGTCGATGCCGAGCTCGAGCGCCGACGTCGAGATCACGCCGAGCAGATCGCCGTCGAACAAGCGCCGCTCGATCGCCCGCCGCTCCTCCGGCAGGAAGCCGCTGCGGTACGACGAGATCCGCGCGGCGAGCTGCGGCTCCGCCTCGAGGATCCACACGTGCATGAGCTCGGTGACTCGGCGCGACTGCGTGAACGCGATCGTGCGCAGCCCGGCGCGCACGCAGCGCCGGAAGAGCCGAGCCGCGGTGGTGTAGGCCGAGGCCTCGGGCTCGAGCGCCGCGAGCCAGCGCTGCGGCGCAGGCGCGCCGTCGCGAGTCACCACGTCGAGCTCGCGCCCGAACAGCTCGCGCGCGAACGCCCGCGGGTTCCCGACCGTCGCGGAGCAGGCGATGAAGCGCGGCTCCGCGCCGTAGTGACGCGCCACGCGGACGAGTCTTCGGAGCACCTGCGCGAAGTGCGCGCCGAGCACGCCGCGGTACGTGTGCACCTCGTCGACGACCACGAGCTCGAGGTTCTTGAAGAACTCCTTCCACTGGTCGTGCCCGGGGAGGATCCCGAAGTGCAGCATGTCCGGCGTCGTCAGCAGCACCGACGGCGGTGACTCGCGGATCTTCTTGCGCCGGTAGGGCGAAGTGTCTCCGTCGTAGATCTCCGCGGTCGGTGCGTCGAGCGCCGAGAGTGTCTCGAGATCCGCGCGCAGGCCGGCGAGCTGGTCCTGCTCGAGCGCCTTCAGCGGGAACAGGAAGAGCGCGCGCGCGCCGCGCCGCTCGACGAGGCGCGCGGCGGTGGCGAGGTTGTAGATCAAGCTCTTGCCGCTCGCCGTCGGGGTCGCGACGAGCACGTCGCGGCCGGCGGTCGCGCGCGCGAGCGCGTCGGCTTGATGCGACCAGAGCTCCGCGATGCCGCGCCGCGCGAGGATGCCCTTGAGCTCCGCCGCGAGCGGCGCCGCCGGCGCGAGCTCCGACACAGTCGCGTCGCTCGTCGGCAGCGCGGAAAAAGGCAAGAGCGCCCGCAGCGTGCCGCCGAGCTCCGGAGTCGGCAGTCGCGCGAGATCCTCCGCGAACCGCAGGAGCGGTCGCAGTGAGCGCGAGTCGGAGGTTGTCGCGGCCGCGTCTCCGGAGGAGGAGTGGGCGAGCCGCGGGACTCTATCCATTCAAAGCGCGACTTGCCCGTGTTACGGTCCGCGCGCAGCCATGCGCGCGACGCAGCAGGTCCGCTATGCGATCTACGGCATCTTCGACCTCGCCTACAACGGGGGCGCGCGACCCGTGCCGCTGTTGGAAGTGGGCCGGCGCCAAGCGATTCCGGCGCGCTACCTCGAGCAGATCTTTCAGAAGTTGCGGCGTGCGGGTCTGGTGACGAGCAAGCGCGGGCCGGGCGGCGGCTATCAGCTCGCGCGGCGGCCGGACGAGATCTCGCTTCGCGACGTCGTGCGCGCGGTGCAGGGCAGCGTGCTCGCGATTCCCGAGGTCGACAAGGAGCGCAGTGGGCTCGGTCCCGACTTCGTGTGGTCCTTGATCTGCGCCGGTCTCGAGCAAGCGCTCGCGCAGCACAGCGTCGCCGACTTGTGTCGCGAGGCCGCGGAGCGCGCGATCCCGCGCGCCGCTCTGGATCCCGCGAGCTACGAGATCTGACGTTGGAGGATTGGCGCGAGCGCGCCGCCGCGATCGCCGACCCGGATGCCGAGCCCGCGCAGCTCCCGCGCGAGCTCTTGCTCGAGGTTTTCCAGCACGCGCGCGAATGCTATCCGGAAGAGTGCTGCGGCTTGTTCACCGGCACCGAGTCGGATGGCCCCCTGCATGTCGTCCGCTGTGCGAACGTCCAAAGCAAGCGCGTGGCGCGCGGTGAGTCGAACTTGGACGCGACCCGCGCTTTCTGGATCGACGAGCTGGAGTTGTTGCATGCGCTGCGAACTGCGGAGTCTTCGGGCGAGAGACTTCTGGTCATCTATCACTCGCACGTCGACACGGCGGCCTATCTGTCGCACACGGACGTCGCCGGTGCGCTCGGCCCGGACGGCGAGCCCGCCTATCCCGGAAGCGCGCAGCTCGTCGTCTCGGTGCGCGAGTCTGGCGTGGGGGAAGCGGCGCTCTTCGCGTGGGACTCGGGCGCGCAGTGCTTCCGCGGTCGGCCGGTGCGCTAGCCGCGCGCTCGTCGCGGCGCTCGCTGTCTCGGGCGCTGCATGCTTCTCGCACATCGAGGAAAGCGACTTTCCGGCGGATCCGATCGCGTTCGTCCGCGACGCGCCCTCGGAGGGCATCCTCTCCGCCGAGCAGTTCCGCGACGCGCTCTCGATCGACACGCCCGACGACAACATCCCCGAGTACAAGAAGCCGAAGATGCGCACGTCGCTCTCGCTCCTGTACTTGCGGACGGGCGAAGTCACGAGCGTCCCCGACGTTGGCATCGGTGGCTTCCCTTTCGACTGGACGGCGGACGGCACGCGCCTGCTCGTCGGCCGGATCGACGCGTCGGACGGCGCGCTGCGCATGTGGACGTGGAATCGACTCACGGGCGCGTGGGCGCCGGTGTCGAGAAACCAGGCCGGGCAGGGCGCGGGAATCGCGGACGGCCCGATCCGCTTGGCGTGGCACGGTCCGGTTCCCTTGCCCGGAGGCAAGATGGCCGGCGGGATTTGGATCAACAGCGACGCGGACGGCGACGAGCTGCTGCCCGACACCCGCGGGTGTTGGATGCCCGACGTCTCTCCCGATGGGCGCACGGTCGTGTTCGCGCGCAAGGACGCTCACTCGAAGGTCGACTCGATGATCCTGCTCGCGACGTTCGGCGAGGGCGAGGCGAAGCCGATCACGCGCGGCAGCCACCCGCGCTTCTCGCGCGACGGACGCTGGATCGTGTTTCAGCGCGAGATGCAGTCGGGCAACAGCGACATCTGGATCATGCGCGCCGACGGCGGCGCGAAGCGCCAACTCACGAAGACCGACTTCGTCGAGGAGTACCCCGCGCTCTCGCCCGACGGGCGCTTCGTCGTGTACGCGTCGGCGCGCGGCGACGTGAAGGAGAGCCGCCTGTTCGTGGCGCGCGTGTCCGACGGCGTCGAGCAGGAAGTGACCCACGACGGGCAGAGCAGCCGACCGATCTGGTGAGGTGGATTCCAGTTAGGGCGTGGCACGTCCGATCCTCCCCCCAAGCCGACTTGCGCGCGCGCTATCCTCGCGTGCGTCACTCGGAGGGAGCCCGGCCATGCGCGTCGGTGTGTTGCGCGAGACCAAGGATCGCGAGCTGCGCGTCGCGCTCTTGCCCAGCGGTGCGCGCACGCTCGTCGCCGCGGGCAACGAGGTCCTCCTCGAGACCGGCGCTGGCGACGGCAGTGGCTTCGGCGACGACGCGTACGAGGCCGTCGGCGCGGCGGTCCTGAAGTCCGCCGCCGAAGTCATCGGCGAGAGCGAGATCGTCACCAAGGTGAAGGAGCCGACGCCGTCGGAGATCGCGGCCATGCGACCCGGTCAGGTGGTCTTCGACTTCCTGCACCTCGCGCCAGACAAGGAACTGACTCGCGCGATCCTCGGGCGCGAGATCATCGCGATCGGCTTCGAGACTGTTCAGCTCGACGACGGCTCGCTGCCGCTGCTCGTGCCCATGAGCGAGGTCGCGGGCCGCCTCGCGGTGCAGATCGGCGCGCACTATCTGCAGGCGGACCAGGGCGGGCGCGGTGTGTTGCTCGGCGGCGTACCCGGCGTTCCGCGCGGGCGCGTCGCGGTGATCGGCGCGGGCATCGTCGGCACCGCCGCGGTGCGCATGGCGGTCGGCCTGGGCGCGGAGCTCACGGTGCTCGACGTCGACCAGCGCCGTCTCTCGCACCTCTACGACATATACCACGGCGACATCTCCACCCTGTACTCCAACGTCGTGAACCTCGAGCAGTCGGTGATCGAAGCGGACCTCGTGGTCGGCGCAGTCCTCGTGCCCGGCGCGCGCGCGCCCGTTCTCGTGACTCGCGAGCTCGTCTCGCAGATGAAGCGCGGCGCCGTGATCGTCGACGTCGCCGTCGATCAGGGCGGCTGCGTCGAGACGATCCACCCGACGTCTCACTCGAAGCCGACTTACACCGTCGATGGCGTGATCCACTACGGCGTCACGAACATGCCCGGCGCGGTGCCGCGCACGTCGACGCTCGCGCTCAACAACGCGACCTTCCCGTACTTGATGGAGCTGTGCCGCCGAGGCGTCGACGCCGCCCTCCAAGCCAACCCCGCCCTCGCCCGCGGCGTCAACTGCTATCGCGGCCAAGTGACACAGAAAGGCGTCGCCGAGGCCATGGGCGCGCCGCTGGCCATCGCGCCCTGGAAGCGCTCGGCCGCGAGCTAGTCCGTGATTCGCGTGCGGCGAGCCGCCTCGAGCAAGGCGCGCGTGGTCTGCCCATCGGACGGGAACGTGGCGTAGCCGAACTCGAGTCGCAGTGACTCGGAGAGATTCGGGTCGGGCTCGCGGCGGATGGCTTCGCGCGCGCGGCGCGCGAGCGGGCCCAGCAGGGCCGTGACCTCGCCCTCGGGCTCGGGGATGAGGATCAGGAACGTGTCCGGCGCGGTGCGGCCGATGACGTCGAACTCGCGCAGCCCCGCGCGCAGCTCCTGCGCGAGCGACAGCGCGAGTCTCTCGCCGTCCGATGGCTCGGGTGCGGCGAGCAGCTCCGCCAGTCCCTCGACGCGGAAGCGCACCACTGCGAAGCCGCGGCCCGCGCGGCTCGAGCGCGCGATCTCTTCCTCGATGCGCTCGCCCACGTGAGTCGCGTTCGGAAGGCCCGTGAGGTCGTCGAAGCGGCGGTGGTGGCGCATGCGCTCGCGCTCGCCGACCTGCTCCAATGCCTGCTGCACGTGTTCCGCGTAGCGGCCGAGGAGCGCTTGATCCTGCGCCGAGAACGACTCGCTCGTGAGCGCATCGCGACTCACTTTCCCCAGCAACGACAGCGAGCCGAGCACGCGCCCGTCGCGGCGCAGGGGCCACGTCAGCGACGAGACCACGTCCGCGCCGAAAGGGGCGAGCTCCGGGTCCTTCGCGACGTCGATGACGCGGACGGGCTTCTGCTGCGAGAGCGCGCGAATCGAGAGCGTCCGCTCGAGCTCGAGCAGCCGCGCCTGCGCGTCGGTGTCGGCCGAGCCGAAGTACGAGCGGATCTGGTAGCGGCCGGTGCCCGCGTCCTGCAGGCGGAGCACCGCGTGCTCCGCCTCGAGGATCATCGCCGCGGACGATGTCACCGAACGGTGTAGCTGCGCCGAGTCGCCGGCCGAGCCGAGCCGCGCCGCGAGCTCGGTGATCGCGGCCGTCTTGGTCGCCTCGCGCTCCATGTGCAACGAGCGCAGCGCGTCGACCAGCTCGCTCGCGAGCGCGTCCGCGACCGCGGAGATCCGCTCGCGCACGAGCTCGGGTGTGCCGTGCGGCAGCATGCCCTCGAACGACAAGAGGCCGACGGTCTCGCCGCGCGCGATGAGCGGCAGCACGGCGAAGCACGCGCAGCCGGTGCCGGCGGGCTGCGAGAGCACGACCGCCTCCTTGTGCTGCGCGACCCAGCCGTGCAGTCCGTCGCTGGGCTGGATGCGATACGGCGCGGCGAGCGGATCCATGTCGGTCGAGGAGCCGCGCAGCGCGAGTGACCCGAGCTCGGCGTCGATCAGGAACGCGTGCGCGACGCCGCCGGAGAGATCCCCCGCGACGGCTCGACACACCTTCGAGAGTCGCCGGTGCAGTGGCTCGGGCTGCATCATGACTTCGCGCACCAGGCCCTGTGCGCGCAGCCGCTCCGAGTCACGCAGCAGGCGGTGGTACTCGTCCGCGCGCGTGATGATCTTCGCGTCGATCGCCGCCAGGCGAGTCACGAAGTCGAGGTCCTCCTCGGAGAACGCGCCGCGTCGCAAGCTGTGCGACAGGTTCAGCACGCCCAGCGCGCGATCGCCGTGAATCAAGGGCGCCGAGATCGCGGACTCGACGTCCATGCGCTCGCGGGTGATGTCGTAGCGGCGCTGATCGGCCTTGCCCGACAGCAGAATGGGCCGCTTCTCCGCGAACGCGCGGCCCGCGATGCCTTCGCCCGGGCGGATGCGGATCTTCGGGATCAGCTCCTTCTCGATGCCGAGCGCGACCTCGACGCGCAGCGCGTCACTCACGGGGTCCCAGAGCAGGAGTGAGCCGCGGTCCGCGCCGGTGGAGCCGACGGCGATCTGCAGGATCCGGTTCAAGAGACCGCGCCGGTCGACGGTGAGGTTGTACGACTCGAGGATCTCGCCGAGCGCCTGCAGGAGGTCGGGCTTGCGCGCGGCGTCGACCGGGCCGAACGCGTACAAGAGCTTCGCGATGAGGGGCGTAGTCACTTGCACACCGCGCTCGGGCGCGTCCGCGAGTACACCGCGCAGCGTCGCAGGCGCATCCGCGTCGATCAGCGCGACGAGGCCCGGCGTGCGCAGCACCGCCTGCGCGTCGGTCGAGATGAGTGAGTACGAGCGTACCGCGTACTTCGGGTCGACGCGCACCAGCCCGCGCCGCGCGGCGTCGGCGTCGTCGGTGAGGACCGCGAAGAGCTCGACGTCGGGATTCGCCTCGAGCAAGGGGATGAGCGCCAGCCCTTCGTCCGAGTAACCGACGATCGCCAGGCGCTTGCGCATGATCCCCCCGCCTAGAGCGGGTCGATCGCGATGCGGACCGCGATCTCCACGCGGCGCCCGCTCGCCTCGTCGACGAGGCGCACGGGAATGCAGATCTCGCTGCCGCCGCCATCGACTGGACCGGCGCTCTCGATCGTGAAGCCCTTCTCCGCCTCGGCTTCCTTCGACTTCGCGCGCGCGGGGTACGCGGGTGACACGGTGGCCTTCGTCGCGGCCGCGGGCGCGGCCTTCGCCGGCGTGCTCTTCGCCGCTTCGTCGACGGCCTTGCGCAGCTCCGCGAGCACGAGCTTCGAGAGAGTCGTGAGTGTCTGCAGGACGCCGGTGCCTTCGGACGCCACCGCTTCGAAGCAGGCGCCGTTGATACCGAGCTTGCGGTGCAGGCGCTCGACCGCGTTCTCGTCCACCTGGTCGCGGCGGTTGAACTGCAAGACGAGTGGCACGTCCTCGATCTTGCGCCCCTGCAGGGCCAGGAGTCGGCGCAGCTCGGAGGCCGAGGCCAAGGTCGCATCGTGTCTCTCGGGCCGCAGATCGGCGACGAACACGATCCCGTCGACGTCCTTCAGAAGCTCGCGCCGCACGGCGGCAGCCTGCGGCGCGCCCGGCACGGTCGAGATCAGGATCGACGTCTTGTAGCCGCGTACCGCGCCGAGTGACACGGGCAGCACGTCGTAGGTCGTCGCGCCATCGCGGGTGGTCTGCTTCTTCAGCTCGCCGCGGTGCTCGCGCTTCAGCTTGCGCTGGATGAACGCGAGATTCGCGCTCTTGCCGCCGCCGGTGGGCCCGAAGTAGACCACCTTGCCGTGGATCTCGTGCGCTTCGCGATCGGCCGTTCCCATCTACTTTCCCTTGCGCGCGAGGATGCGGCGCGCCTGAGTCGAGATCGGCCCCGGCACGTCGCGGCTGCGCATGATCGCGCCCAAGTCCCGATCGGTGAGGAAATTTAGGAACTTGATGGAGGTGGTGGGCGGGCACTTCGGGTTCATGACGAGCCCGAGCTTCACCGGGTAACTCCGCGTCCACTGGCGGTTGTTCGCGATGATGCGAATGACTTCGTCGGACAGCTGGCGCGAGCGCGCGAAGCCTTCGATCTCGCTCTCGCCGATCTTCGGATTCCGGATCGCGGCGGCGGCGACGAGCTTGTTGCGGTCGCGCACCAGGAGCGCGCGCGCGTCCGTGTTGCCCACGCGCGCCAGCTTCATCTTCTCCATCACCGACATGCCGCCGATGCGCGCCATGATGTTCTTGCTGCGTTCTTCCTTCTCGTCGTCGTCGAGCTCCTTCTCGGTCTCGTCGACGAGCTCGGCGGGAATGTCACTCGCGTCGGCGAGGTCCACCGGCGCCGCGGCGTCGGCGGTCGGCTCGGGCGGCGGCGGAAGCGGAACTTCTTCGGCGTTGCGGTCGGGCTCGGCCTCTTCGTGCTCGCCGCGCTCGACGCCGAGGAAGTGGAGGATGCGGTCGATCGTCGCCATGCCCGTCAGCGGGTTCTCGCCGAGCGCCTCGACGAGCGTCTCGCAGCGCAGCAGGCGCACCTGGTTGTGCGAGAGGATCTCGACGACACGCGGAAACGAGAGGGTCGCGAGGAAGCAACACGTCGCGTCGGAAGTGGCGGGGTTGAGCGCGATCTTCTCCATGCGCGGCCCTTTTTCGCAGAACAGCTGCGCGCAACACGCCAGTGTGTCGGGGTGGAGCTTCGCCGCCAGCGCGGCGTCGAACACGGCGTCGGGCAGGGCGCGCAGCGACGCGCTCGCGCGCTCCTGGACGGCGGCGTCGGGATCCAACGTCAGCGCGTGCAACACCGCGAGCAGCTGGGGCGGCGGCAGCGGCAGGGCGCCGCTGGCCGCCATCATGCGCGCGGGGACGGGCCCGCTCGGGTCGGCATAGCGGCGGGCCGGCCCGAGACTCTCGAGTATCTCGCTCGGATCTGCGTTCACGCCACCTCCGCGGCTCCGAAGGCGTGGCGCGCTCGGACGCTACTCTTCGGCCTGTCGGTGCTTGGCTGCTTCCGCGACGATCCGATCCTGCACGATCGCCGGTGCTTCCTCGTAGTGAGAGAACTCGATTTCGAAGCTGCCCTGGCCACCAGTCATGCTCGTCAGATCGGATGCGTACGAGAGCACTTCGGCCATCGGCACGTGCGCCTTGATCACCTCGGCGTGACCTCGCGCTTCGACACCCGCGACGCGGCCGCGCCGGCTGTTCAGGTTGCCCATGACGTCGCCGACGAACTGGTCCGGGACGGTCACGTTCAAGGTCATGATCGGCTCCAGCAGGATCGGCTTCGACGCGTTCACGGCCGCGCGCAGCGCGAGGCTGCCGGCGGTCTTGAACGCCATCTCCGAGCTGTCGACCGTGTGATACTTGCCGTCGATCACGGCTACGCGAATGTCAGTGAGTCGATTGCCTGCGATCACGCCGCGCTCACAGGTCTCGCGCACCCCTTTCTCAACCGCGGGAATGAACTGGCGCGGAATCGAGCCGCCGACGATCTCGTCGAGAAACACGACGCCGCTGCCGCGCTCGCCGGGCTCGACGCTGAGATAGCAGACGCCGAACTGGCCGCGTCCGCCCGACTGCTTCTTGAGCTTGCCCTCGACGTTCTCCGCGCGTCCTTTGATCGTCTCGAGATAGGGAACCTTCGGCGGCTTCAGCTTCACCTTCACGTGAAACACGCGCGCGATCCGCTCGAGCGAAACTTCGATGTGGAGCTGGCCGAGACCCGTGAGCAGGAACTCGCCCGTGCGCTCGTCGCGCTTGAGCGTGAGGCTGCGATCCTCTTCCACGATTCGGTGTAGGGCGTCGAAGACCTTGTCCTCCTCGCCCTTGACCTCCGCCTCGACGGCGAACGAGATCACGCCGTGCGGCGGCGCCTCCATGGCGATCGTGAGTCCGTGCTTCTCGTCGCAGAGCGTGTCGCCCGTGTGCGTGTCCTTGAGCTTCGGAATCGCCGCGATCTGACCGGGCAGGACCTGAGTCACTTCCTCGGTCTGCTCGCCGTGCAGGCGCAGGATCTTGCCGACCCGCTCGCGCGCGCCGGTGCGCGCGTTCAGCACGGTCATGTCCTTCTTCAGCGTGCCCGAGAACACGCGCAGCACGGAGAGCATGCCCGCGTAGCGGTCGGCCACCGACTTCCAGACGAGCGCAGACACGTGCGCGCCGGAATCGGCGGCGAGCTCGACCTCCTGCTCGCCTTGCTTCGCCTTGCGCGGCGGCGCGTCGACGGCCGTCGGGAAGATCTGCTCCGCGGCGATCAGGAGCGCTTCGCCGCCGAGATTGCGCGCGCTCGCGGAGCACAGGAGCGGCAGCAGTGTGTCGTCGCGCACGCCCTTGCGCAGGGTCGCGAAGATCTCCGCCTCGGAGAGCTCCCCGTCGCCGAGATACTTCTCGAGCAATGTGTCGTCGGCTTCCGCGACCGCCTCGATCATGGCGAGGCGCGCGGCTGCGATCGCGTCGGCGTGCTCCGCCGGAGGGTCGGTGATCTCGATCTTCCCGTTCGGCCCGAGCTGGTGTGCGCGGCCGGTCAGTAGATTCACGAAGCCGTGGAACTTCTCGCCGCGCCCGAGCGGCAGATGCAGCTTCACGACGCGCACCTCGAGCGCCTCCTCGAGCTGCTTCGCGGTGGCGTCGTAGTCGGCGCGCTCGAGGTCGAGCTTGTTCGCGACGGCCGCGAGCCCCAAGCCGTGCTCGCGCGCGTAGCGGTACGCGCGCTCCGTGCCGACCTTCACGCCGTCTTGCGCGGAGAGCACGAGCACCGCGTTGTCGACGGCCGCGAGCGCGCCGCGCAGCTCGCCGCCGAAGTTGGCGTCGCCGGGGACGTCGAGAATGGTGAACTCCGCGTCGCCATGCGCGAACGAGCACACCGACGTCGAGATGCTCGCGCGCCTCACCTTCTCTTCGGGAAGCCAGTTCATGAACGAGGTGCCGTCGTCGACACGCCCCAGTCGACTCGTGACTCCCGCGTGCAGCAGAAGCGAGTCGGCCAAGGTCGTCTTTCCGTCTCCGCCGTGCCCGATCAGCGCGAAATTGATGCTTCGGCGGATGTCGCTCATGCCTATTCCTCCTTGGTGGGCTCCCGATTTCGCTCGTAAATGAGTCGGAGCCCTTCCAAGGTCAGGAAGGGCTCCACTCGTTCGATCGTCTCGGTCTCGCTTGCGATCAGTCCTGCGAGGCCGCCGGTGGCGATCACCCGGGCGTCCTCGCCCAGTTCCTTGCGCATGCGACGCACCATGGTGTCGACCATCCCGGCGTAGCCGAACACCATCCCCGATTGCAGGTTCTGCGTCGTGTTGCGGCCGATCACGTTGGGCGGCCGCAGGATCTCGACCGACGACAGCTTCGACGCGCGGTTGACCAGCGCCTCGAGCGAGACGAAGACGCCGGGATAGATCGCGCCGCCGACGAACTCGCCGTCGCGGGAGACACAGTCGAAGCTCGTCGCGGTGCCGAAGTCGATCGCGATCGCGGGCGCCCCGACACGCGCGAGCGTCGCCACCGCGTTCACGATCCGGTCCGCGCCGACCTCGCGCGGGTTCTCGACCCGGATCGGCATGCCGGTGCGGATTCCCGGCCCGACGACGAGGGCGGGTCGGCCGAGCAGCTTCTCGCACGTGCGCTCGAAGATCGGCAAGAGCGGCGGCACGACGCACGAGATGATTCCGTGAGTCAGCGCGCCGCGCTCGATCCCGGCCAGCTCGAACAGCGAGCGCAGGGTCGCGGCGCACTCGTCGGAGGTGTCCTGGCGGTGAGTCCCGATGCGCCAGTGGTGCAAGAGACTCTGGCCCTGGAACACGCCGAGCACGACGTGTGTGTTGCCGATGTCGATCGCCAAGAGCAACCGAGTCACTCCCCGTCCGGTGGTCGCGTGGCCACCCTACCCACGCTCGCCGCGCAAGACAGTCACGTCGCCCGCCAACACGCGCTCGACGGAGCTCGGCCCGCCCTCGAGCGGACGCAACAGCAGCGCTCCCTCATCGTCCACACCCAGCACCGTCCCGATCACCTCGCGGGCGACCCCCGGTCCGCCGATGCGTACCTTCGCTCCCGGCATTCTGAACGATTTGCGGAAGCGCTCCAAGACCGCCGTGAACTCACCGGCGCGCAAGGTGTCGATCTCGCGCTCGAGTTGCGCGAGCAGCTCTTCGGCGAACTGGACGCGGTCGAGGGACTTTCCGCCCGCGATCGCGAGGCTGGTCGCGATCTCGCGCAGCTCCTCGGGAAGCTCGTGCGCGGCGAGGTTCACGTTGACTCCGACGCCGAGCACGGCGAACACGACGCGCTCCGCGTCGACGTGCACCGGCAAGTTGATGCCGCTCGTCTTGCGCCCGTCGATCAGCACGTCGTTGGGCCACTTGATCTCGATCTCGCAGCGCGCGGGCAGGGCGGCGCGCGCGGCCGCGGCGACGGCGACGGCCGCAGCGAACACGTGCCGGTGTACGTGCTCGAGTGACATCGCGGGTCGCAGCAGCGCGGAGAAATACAGGCTGCGCCCGCCGGGCGAGAAGAAGCTGCGCCCGAGGCGGCCGCGGCCCGCGCTCTGGCGATCCGCGATCACGACCGTGCCGTCCGGCGCGCCGGCGTGACCCAGGCGCTCCGCCACGACGTTGGTGGAGTCGACTTCGTCGAAGACTTCGAGCCGCGCGCCGAGCCAGCGCGTCGGCGGACTCAGCTCGAAGAGCGTTCGGTCCATTCGAGCGCGACGTCGGCCGCAGGC